>ERZ773028.19-NODE-19-length-162713-cov-7.740228_pt1 | contig 162713 bp, 169 predicted proteins | sample MGYA00511123_ERZ773028 | MGnify/ENA primary metagenome ERZ773028 (study PRJEB29015, sample SAMEA2738134) | human oral metagenome | biome: human oral; feature: human-associated habitat; material: saliva | place: China | collected 2206 ... | reverse complement strand
AAAAAAGTGATCGTCTATGGTAAAACAGAGAAGAAACATTCATGCGTTTGTCGTGAATTAGGCTCCACTCCCTTTTAAGCCAGGGCGAAGTGTGCTATAATAAGCTAGTTAAAAGATTCAAATTAGGAGTAGAAAATAATGGAATTAACTCGTGATCAAGTATTTGTCAATCAATACCACTATGATGCCCGCAATTTAGAATGGGAAAAACAAAATGGTGAGCCCAAAACCAATGTTGAAGTCACCTTCCAATTGGTCAGCAAGGACGAAAAGAAAACCAAAACCCACTTGGTAGCGGTTCTCCAGTTCCAAATTGTGCGTGAAGAATTCGTCATCGCTGGCGTTATCTCACAAATGGTCCATGTTCACAACCGTCTGGTTAACGAGCCAAAGGAATTTTCTCAAGAAGAAGTACAAAGCTTGGCAAGTCCCCTCTTGGAAACCCTGCAAAGGATGACCTACGAAGTATCAGAAATTGCCCTTGACCGTCCAGGCATCACTCTGGAATTTTAAGATGAAATTAGCAGTTATTACGGATTCTTCGGTTTATCTGCCCCAGGCCTATATTGGTCACCCTGACCTCTATGTTCTAGATATTCCCATCATGATTAATGGGGAGACCTATGTCGAAGGCAAGAATCTGACCATTCAAGAGTTTTATCCCAAGATGCAGCAGGCTTCTAGCTTACCAAAGACTAGCCAGCCCAGCATCGCTGATTTGGACGATGCCCTGACTAATCTGGAAAAGGGTGGCTATACCCATGTATTAGGTATCTTTCTTTCCAGCGGGATTTCTGGTTTCTGGCAAAACATCCAGTATCTGATTGAGGAGCATAGCCAGCTGACTATCGCCTTTCCCGACAGCAAGATTACCTCTAGCCCCATGGGTTATATGGTGACTTCGGCTCTGGATGGGGCTCAGGCTGGCCACAGCTTTGAGCAGATTTTGGCCCAGTTGGAGACCATGATTGCTGGCACTGAAGCCTTTATTATGGTGGATGACCTGGACCATCTGGTCAAGGGTGGTCGCCTCTCCAATGGGGTTGCCCTCTTGGGAAATCTCCTCAACATCAAGCCTATCATGTATTTCAATGACGGCGTGATTGAGGTTTTCGAGAAGGTTCGGACCGAGAAGAAGGCCCTCAAGCGTCTGGTCGAGATTTTGGACCAGCGGTCTGGTCAGAGAGCTTATAAGACTTGGATTATTGAGGCCAATGCCCAAGGCAAGGCTGAAAGTTTTCGAGAGCGGCTCTTGGCTAGTGGTTTTGAAGGTGATTTGGACATCGTCCCTTTCTGTGGTGTTATTTCGACCCACCTAGGAGAAGGGGCAGTAGCAGTTGGCTTCACGCCCAAGGCTGAATGGTAATGCCATTTGGCAAGATTGGGACTGACTTGGTTAGCTTAGTTTAGGAGGAAATCTATGAGTATCAAAGTAATTGTAGCAGGATTCAAGGGCCGGATGGGCTCAACAGCCGTCGATATGGTCAAGGGGGATGCAGACCTCCAGTTGGCTGGTCTGCTGGACCCTTTTGCTACCGAAAAAGAAGTGGATGGCGTGCCTGTTTTCAATAAAAAGGAGGACCTAGTTGGTCTAGATGCCCAGGTTTGGGTGGATTTCACCATGCCCAAGGTTGCCTATGAAAATACTCGTTTTGCCCTAGAAAATGGCTTTGCTCCCGTTGTTGGAACAACTGGTTTCACACCGGAACAAATCACAGAATTGACCGAGCTTTCCCGGCAAGAGAAGATTGGTGGGCTAATTGCCCCTAACTTCGCTATCGGTGCTATTCTTCTTATGGAATTTGCGGCTAAAGCTTCTAAGTATTTCCCAGATTTGGAAATCATTGAGCTTCACCATGATAAGAAGAAGGACGCTCCAAGCGGGACAGCTATCAAGACTGCTGAGTTGATTCAGAAGGTGCGGACTGCTAAGAAGCAAGGAGCACCAGATGAAGAAGAAACCCTTGCAGGTGCTAGGGGAGCTGAATTTGATGGCTTCCGTATCCACTCGGTCCGCCTACCTGGCCTGGTTGCCCATCAAGAGGTTATCTTTGGGGCAGAGGGGCAAGGCCTGACCCTTCGTCATGATTCCTATGACCGTGTTTCCTTTATGAGCGGGGTTAACTTAGGTATCAAGGAAGTGGTTAAGCGAGAGGAACTGGTTTACGGTTTGGAAGAATTACTATGAGATTAAAAGAGTTGCCTTCTGAGTTTCAGGAGGCTTTGCCAGTCTTAGAGAAGATAAAAGCAGCGGGCTTCGAGGCTTATTTCGTCGGCGGTTCGGTGCGTGATGCCCTCCTAAAGCGGCCCATTCACGATGTCGATATTGCCACCAGCTCCTATCCCCAGGAAACCAAGGCTATCTTCGAGCGGACGGTGGACATTGGGATTGAGCATGGCACCGTCTTGGTCCTGGAAAATGGTGGCGAATACGAGGTAACGACCTTTCGGACCGAGGATGTCTATGTCGATTATCGCCGGCCCAAGAGTGTTTCCTTTGTTCGCTCTCTAGAAGAGGACCTCAAGCGACGAGATTTTACGGTCAATGCTTTTGCCTTGGCGGAAGATGCCCAAGTCATCGACCTCTTTGATGGACTTGCAGATTTGGAAAATCAAGTCCTGCGAGCAGTCGGCAAGGCTGAGGAACGCTTTAGCGAGGATGCTCTGAGAATTATGCGGGGACTTCGCTTTTCGGCCAGTCTGGATTTCGCCATTGAAGACCAGACCTTTGCAGCTATGAAGACCTATGCCCCCCTTCTGGAGAAGATTTCAGTTGAGCGGTCTTTTATTGAATTTGATAAACTCCTGACCGCTCCCCATTGGCAGCAAGGTTTAGCGGCTTTGATTGATGCTGGAGTCTATGATTACCTGCCAGATTTGCGGAACAAGTCACAACAACTGGCTAGCATGCTGGAAGATTATGCCGATGATTTTGTCTTTGCGACCAGCGAGCAGGCCTGGTCAGCTCTCTGCCTGGCCCTCAAGATAAGGGATTGCAAGCCCTTTCTCAAGAAGTGGAAGACCTCCAGTCATATTCAAAAGACGGTGACCGACCTGGTTTCCATCTATAGGCACCGCCTGCAGACCAGTCACAACAAACAAACGATTTATCGCTATGGCAAGGAACTGGCTGAGCTAGCGGAAAATCTTCGTCAAGGCCAAGGCTTGGCTGTCGATTTTGACCTTATTAGCCAGTTGGACGCCAGTCTGCTTATCCATGATAAGAAGGAAATCGTCGTCAACGGTTGCCTTCTTATGAAAGACTTAGGTCTCAAGCCAGGCCCTACTCTAGGTCAGCTGCTCAATCAGATTGAAGCGGCTATTGTCGAGGGCGACTTAGCCAATCAGCAAGAAGCTATCCTAGATTTTGTCAGAGATAGGTCGAAGTGAAAGAGCTCTGACAGAGCTAACTAAGTAAAGTAGCTAATCCGGAACGACATAATTATATTTATGTAAACAAACAAAGAATTTTCTTGCTCAAGGAGGAAATATGAGCGATTTTATTGTGGAAGGATTGACCAAGTCAGTTGGTGATAAGACTGTCTTTAAAGCTATTTTCTTCATTATCCATGATTTGGACCGAATCGGTCTGATTGGGGTCAATGGGACTGGTAAGACGACCCTCTTGGATGTCCTGGCAGATAAGATTGGTTTTGATGGGGATGTCTCCCCTTTTTTAAAGGCCAAAGATTATAAGATTGCCTATCTGACCCAGGAGCCCGATTTTGATGATAGTAAGACGGTTCTGGACACCGTTCTCTCATCTGATTTGAAGGAAATGGCTCTGATTCGCCAGTATGAGGAGCTCATGCTCCATTATGATGAGACCAATCAAGAAAAACTTGAGCAGGTCATGACTCAGATGGACAGTCTGGATGCCTGGACCATTGAGAGCGAAGTCAAGACCGTCCTATCTAAGCTGGGAATTGTTGATTTGACCCAGAAAGTCAACCAACTTTCCGGTGGTCTGAGACGGCGGGTTCAGTTGGCTCAAGTCTTGCTGGGAGATGCTGATCTCCTGCTCTTGGACGAGCCCACCAACCACCTGGATATTGAAACCATTGCCTGGCTGACCAATTTCCTCAAGACCTCTAAGAAAACCGTCTTCTTTATTACCCATGACCGCTATTTCTTGGATAATGTGGCAACAAGAATTTTTGAATTGGACCATGCCCAACTGACCGAATACCAGGGCAATTATCAGGATTATGTTCGTCTCAAAGCTGAAAGGGACGAGCGAGAAGCGGCCAGCCTGCATAAGAAGAAGCAGCTCTACAAGCAGGAATTAGCTTGGATGCGGACCCAGCCCCAGGCTCGGGCAACCAAGCAACAGGCTAGAATCAATCGCTTTCAGGAGCTCAAAGGTCAGGTTCAAAGTACCAGTATGACCAATGATTTGGAAATCAATTTCCAGACTAGTCGGATTGGTAAGAAGGTGCTCAACTTCAAGGATGTCTCCTTTGCCTATCCAGACAAGCCCATTTTGAAAGACTTCAATCTCTTGGTTCAGAATAAGGACCGTATTGGAATTGTCGGTGATAATGGTGTCGGTAAATCGACCCTGCTCAATCTTATCAATGGTGATTTGCAACCCAACTCTGGTCAACTGGAGATTGGCGAAACGGTCAGAATTGGCTATTTTTCTCAGCAAATCATGGGCATGGATGAGAGCAAGCGGGTCATTAATTACCTGCAAGAGGTGGCTGATGAAGTTAAGACGACCGTTGGCACCACCAGTATTACCGAGCTTTTGGAACAGTTCCTCTTTTCCCGCTCCAGCCACGGCACTCAGATTGCCAAGCTCTCGGGCGGTGAGAAGAAGCGACTCTACCTGCTTAAGATTCTGATTGAAAAGCCTAATGTTCTCCTTTTGGACGAGCCGACCAACGACCTGGATATTGCGACCCTGACTGTCCTAGAGAATTTCCTCCAAGGCTTCGGTGGTGCTGTTATCACCGTCAGTCACGACCGTTATTTCCTCGACAAGGTGGCCAATAAAATTTTGGCCTTTGAAAATGGTGGTGTTCGGGAATTTTTCGGCAATTATACCGACTATTTGGATGAACAAGAATTCTTGAAAAATCAAGCCAGTCAAGTTAGTCAGAAATCTGAAAAGACAGATCAGGAAGTTTCCCAAGAAGAGCTAGCCAGCTCCTCAAAGAAACGCATGTCCTGGCAGGAAAAGCAGGAATGGGCTTCTATTGAGGATGACATCGCTGAACTCGAGGATATGATTGCGGCAGTCGAAGCTGACATGCAAAATTACGGCAGTGACTTCACCAAGTTAGCCGAGCTCCAGAAAGAACTGGACCAGCTCAACCAAGACCTGCTAGACAAGTACGAACGCTATGAGTATTTGAGCGAGCTAGAGAATTAGGATAAAATTAAATGGAGGAATCCGTTTGATTCACTGCATTTAGATTTTATAGGGAGTCGAAGAATGGAAAAAATACCCAGTACCTGGATAATGAGAATTGCTACTATAATTAAAGATAATTTTACGATGGCTGAGATTTTATCTTTGACTAACTCTTTTGGAGCAGAACACGATATTAAGATAACATATCAAGATGCTCCGGACTTTATGACCAAACAAGCTCTTGCAAATAAAAATTTTTCTAATTTTACTCCGACTCAAATGATTTCGTTTTTAACTGAGTTAGATGAGTCAAAAATGGGAGCTTGTCCTCAAGAAATCACTGATTTAAAAGAAGAGTTAATAGCTAAATTCAGTAATACTCAGACAGAAGCAGCCTCAAAAACTAAAAAACGTTTTTCAAAATATCCTGATGTGGTAGATATTTGGGAGAGATCAGTCAACTGTTTATCCAATCAACAATATCATGAGTCTGTAAATAATTCACGGTTAGCTTTAGAAAAATTATTAAAGCAATTATTCACTAATAATAAATCATTAGAAAATCAAAAGAGTAGTATTAGTGAATTTTTGAAAAGTAAGAACATACCAAATGAATTTATAAATTTGGTCATACAACATTTGAGGACTTATGAGATTTTACAAAACGAACATTTTAAACATGACTTTACCAAAGAATTTAGAGAATCGGAAGTTAAATATATTTTAAACACTACTTACTTGCTAATGGACTATATCGAAAGAAAAGTAAAGTGATTTTACTATATGAAAGGAAATCAAATACTCTATGAACCTTATTTGGTCTTATTTGAAAAAGTATCCCAAGTGGTTGGTTTATGACCTCTTTGGGGCCCTCTTATTTGTGGTGGTCAATCTGGGTCTGCCGACGATTCTGGCACGGATGATCGACCAGGCTATCAATCCCAAGGACAAGCAGGCCTTGACCTTCTGGGCCTTGATTATGTTGGCTGTTGTCATCTTAGGGATTATTGGCCGTATAACCCTGGCCTATGCAACTGGGAAATTGTCCACCAATATGGTCCGAGATCTGCGGCGGGACATGTATGCTAAGTTGCAGGACTATTCCCACGAGGAATATGAGAAAATCGGCGTTTCGTCGCTGGTCACTCGGATGACTAATGATGCCTTTGTTCTCATGCAGTTCACCGAAATGAGTTTGCGAATGGGAGTGGTGACCCCGCTCATGATGGCCTTTTCAGTCATCATGATCTTAATGACCAGTCCTTCCTTAGCCTGGGTCGTGGCAGTTTTTATGCCCTTCTTGATTGCGACTATTGCCTATGTGGCCATTAAGACAAGGCCCTTATCAGAACGGCAACAAAAGACCCTGGACAAGATTAACCAGTATGTCCGAGAAAATCTGACCGGACTTCGAGTTATTCGGGCCTTTGCTCGGGAATCTTTCCAGGAGGACCGCTTTGATGAAAAGAATCAGACCTATGCTGGCATTTCCACCAGACTCTTTACCTTGACGGGTCTGACAGAGCCCATGTTTATCCAAATTATCGTGGCCATGATTGTGGCCATTGTTTGGTTTGCTCTTGAGCCCCTCAATAAGGGCAACCTGCAAATTGGGGATTTGGTGGCCTTCATTGAATACAGCTTCCATGCCCTCTTTTCCTTCCTGATTTTCGCCAATCTCTTTAATATGTACCCAAGGATGGTCGTTTCCAGTCGGCGAATTAATGCGGCCATGGACATGCCCCTCTCAATTTCGCAAAATCCTGACGGGGTGACCGAAACCGCCAGCAGAGGCTATCTGGAATTTGACCATGTCACCTTCGCCTACCCAGGTGAAACTGAAAGTCCCGTCCTTCATGATATTTCCTTTAAGGCGGGACCTGGTCAAACAACGGCTTTTATCGGTTCGACGGGTTCGGGGAAATCCTCCCTGGTTAGCTTGATCCCCCGTTTCTACGATGTCACCCTCGGCAAGATTTTGGTTGACGGTGTTGATGTGCGAGACTACAATCTCAAGGCTCTGCGGTAAAAGGTCGGCTTTGTCCCCCAAAAGGCCCTGCTCTTTACTGGCTCCATTGAGGAAAATCTCAAGTATGGTAAGAGTGATGCTGACATCGAGGAATTGGACCAGGCAGCATCGGTAGCCCAGGCCAAGGAATTTATCGACAGCCGTGAGGAAGGATATGCCACCCACCTAGCCGAAGGTGGTAGCAACCTTTCTGGTGGTCAAAAACAACGTCTGGCCATCGCCCGTGCCGTTGTCAAAAAGCCTGATATTTATATTTTTGACGATTCCTTCTCAGCTCTGGACTACAGGACGGATGCTCAACTGCGAAAACGCCTCAAGGAAGTCACTCAGGATGCCACAGTTTTGATTGTTGCCCAGCGGGTGGGAACAATCATGGATGCTGACCAAATTATTGTCCTTGACGAAGGCCAAATCGTCGGTCGAGGCACCCATGAAGAACTGATGAAAACCAACGATATTTATCGCGAAATCGCAGACTCCCAGCTCAAGTCTGGCAAGCTCTTAGAAGATTAGAAAGATACTAAGCCGTAAAGCGACTCAAAGAAAAAATAGGGAAGGAGACGAAGATGCAATGAGGCATCTAGGATACTTCATCTTTTTTCACAGAGTCGTAGGCGAGTTCAATTGAGCAGTCTCACAAAATGCTAAAGCACTTGTTTGACTACGAGTTTTTCTATTGAAAATCTCTAGCTCACTTACTAGTTTATGTAGCTTGGTGTTCTTGACCAACCTACGTAAACATCGCAATTAGAAAGGTGACTTATGTCAAAAAATGTCTTTTTACGTCTCTGGGACTATCTCAAACATTATCAAAGCACCCTCTATCTAGCAGTCTTTCTCAAGATAGTTGCAGCAGTAGCTAGTGTCATCGAGCCCTTTATTTTGGGCCTTATGGTGACCGAATTGACCTCCAGCCTTATGGCTGGACGGCCTATTGATGGACAGAAGATTCTCTTTTTGATTATTGTCTATATCATTCGCGGGCTGCTTTCTGAGATTGGTAGTTACGGTTCCAACTTTTTCATGACTAGGACGGTGCAACGCTCCATTCACGATTTGCGGCACGACCTCAGTCATAAAATCAATAAGATACCCGTTTCTTACTTTGATAAGCATAAATTCGGTGACATGCTGGGCCGTTTTACCAGCGACGTCGAAACGGTTTCCAATGCCCTGCAACAATCCTTCCTCCAGGTTATCAATGCAGTTTTGACCCTGATTATGGTTGTTGCCATGGTTCTCTACCTCAATATCCAGCTGGGACTCTTTGTCATCGCAACTATTCCCATCACCTATTTTTCGGCTTCTTATTTGCTTAAGAAATCTCAGCCCTATTTCAAACGTCAGGCTGACGTTCTGGGAGATATGAATGGCTTTGTTCAGGAAAACCTAACCGGTTTCAATGTCATCAAGCTCTACGGTCGTGAAGAAGCTTCCGCCAAGGAATTTGACGGTATCCTCGATGAATTACAGGAGATCGGTTTCAAGGCCAGCTTTATCTCCGGTATCATGATGCCTATTCTCAATGCCATCTCGGATTCCTCCTACCTGATTATTGCGGTCTGGGGCGGGCTCAAGGTTATCGCAGGTAAGTTGACGATTGGTAATCTCCAGGCCTTTGTTCAATATCTCTGGCAGATTGGTCAACCTATCCAAACCCTGACCCAGCTTGCCTCCATGCTCCAGTCAGCTCGCTCATCTCTAGAAAGGATTTTCGCCGTTCTGGATGAGAATAATGAAGTAGCAGAAGTAACAGAGCACCTTTCTCATGACCTGACTGGACAAGTTTCCTTCAATCATGTGGATTTCCAATATGTAGAAGGCAAGCCGATGATTCGGGACTTCAATTTGGATGTCAAGCCTGGCCAAATGATTGCCATCGTCGGTCCAACGGGGGCTGGTAAGACAACCTTGATTAATCTCCTCATGCGGTTCTACGATGTTACCAAGGGAGCCATTACGGTGGATGGCCACGATATTCGCCACCTGTCTCGTCAGGACTATCGCCGACAGTTCGGCATGGTGCTCCAGGATGCCTGGCTCTACGAAGGAAGCATCAAGGACAATCTTCGTTTTGCTAAACTGGATGCGACCGATGAAGAAATCATTGCCGCAGCCAAGGCAGCCAATGTTGACCACTTTATCCGCACCCTGCCAGGTGGCTACAATATGGAAATGAATCAGGAATCCAGCAACATCTCCTTGGGTCAAAAGCAGCTTCTGACCATTGCTAGGGCCCTCTTGGCTGACCCTAAGATTTTGATTTTGGACGAGGCGACCTCCTCGGTTGATACCAGGTTGGAACTCTTGATACAAAAGGCCATGAGTCGACTGATGGAAGGTCGGACCAGCTTTGTCATTGCCCACCGCCTCTCCACCATTCAAGAGGCGGATAAAATTCTCGTCCTCAAGGATGGCCAAATCATTGAGCAGGGCACCCACGACAGCCTCTTGGCCGATAAAGGTTTCTACCACGCCCTCTATATGAGCCAGTTCAGTGACCAAGCGGGGTAATGGCATAGCAGTCCTTAAAGCGTCATTATAAGTTAGCGTGTCAGAACTTAGTATTCTTAATATTCTATGGCTAGCTTGATAGATTTACGACAGTCAGCCTGATTTTTTGCTAGTTCCCTTCCTGAATCTTTCTAGGCAAAAGAAAACCAACCCTTAGGCTGGCCTTCTTATAATTCTTCAATTTTATAAGTGTAGGTTGCTGCCCGCTTTGTGCGGGTAGCTTTTTTCTTGTCCGTTTTTGTAAAAAGACGTTTAAAGCGTCGCAAGAAATTCGTGGAATCCATCTTGAGGTAGTTCTCGTTGAAACATCCGAAAAGCTCTCGGTAGGCTGTAAGGGTTCCCTCTTGAGGCATGATTTGCAAAATGGTTGGAAAATATTCTAGGCGACCTTTGATGCGGTTGATAGCGGTCTCTAGAATCTGCCAGTGGTCAAAAGCTAGCTGCTCCCGACTCAGGGCTTGACCATCTTCAAAAAGTTGCAACTGGTTATCTTTCGCAAAGATATTGACCCAATGGAGTGAAGCGGCATCATCACCAGCCCGTGCACGACTCTCATCAGTTGTTTTCAAGTAGCAAAGATAGGCAACCGTAATCACCCAGAGTCTAGGATCGCGTCCAGGAGTTCCAACTGTTATTAGTTGTTCTATCTGATTTTCTGTCAGATTGACATTGGTCTCTTTCTTGACCTGTCTACGGATAGCCTGATCTAAGTCTTCATCCTTTTCTACAAAACCGCCACTTAATGCATAACAATCTTTAAATGGATGAGTCTTTCGTTTAATTAAAAGGACTTGAGGCTGGCCTTCGTGATAGCGTAACAAGACACTGTCAACAGTTACAGAAGGCTTCTCGTACTTGTCTTTTAGCTCTTCACGATAGGTCTCCAAAAATTCCTTTTCACTACCGATCTGTTCAAAATTTCTAACCGTCATAGAGACTCCTTAGTCTGATTAGTTTGGGCAAGTTTTGCCTCCTTGTTCCAAGTATACCATCCAAACAGGCTGTTTAGCAAGTAGACCCAGTACATTCCCTGCATAGCAATACTGGTTCCCCACCAGAGGTAGATGGAAAAAATATTGGTAGCCGCCCAAAAGAGCCATTGCTCCCAGTAGTATTCGTTCATCAACAGTTGGCCGGTAACATTGGTGCCATCAGTAATACTGTCACGAAATGGCTTATTAGAGCCAATAGATTGATAGGCAAAGCCCATAACTAGCCAAGTTAAGATGGTTAGACCTAGATTTTTTATCCAACCTTTCAAGTCAAGCGAGCGGACCACAAAACTTTGCTCCTGCGATTTATGGCGACTGGCATTGAGCCACATAAAAAGACCAATAGGTTGCATCACTGTGAAATAGGTCGTGGTAGCAACCTCGCCGTAGAAGGCACCACCCTTTGCTGTCAAACAGAGGTAGAGATAGATAAGAGAGTTGATGAGACCGAAAAAGTAGTTGCTGTATCGACCCTCACCAACTAAAATGACACAAACTATACCTGTCCAACTAGCCAACAAGCCTAACCAATCATGGTCGGCAACAGTCAATTCCAATAGAAAGGGGATGCTTGATAAGGTAAGGAGATAGCACCATTGGAAGAGGCTTCGACCAAGAAATAGGTCTGCTATAACAAGTTTAAAAACTTCTTTTGCTCCCATTTGCCTAGCTTCACATACCATATAACGGTAGCCTTGCTTGGTTTCCAGCCAAATTCCCCGCCATTTTTTTAATGTTCTATTTACTAGTGTTTTCATAATTGTTCCTAACGTTTAAACATCGATTCCCAGTCGTTCCTTAATGGCAGCCTTTGCTGTCTGATAATTATCAATAAAGAAATGTTTAGAGTCACTCCTTTGGCCTAAAATGACAAGTTTATCAGCGAAGGGCTGAAGCAAATTAAGCAGGTGTTGTGTAAACCATTCCCGGGTTTCCCTATCAGCCATAGACATATCCCTAAAGCCATCATCGACATAATCAGACTTGGGCAAGACTAAGAAAATAAGATCCCATTTCTCTTGAGCCAAGGTAATTCGATAGAGATGGTTTAAAGTTGCCAATTCTTCAGAACTTAAATTCTCTTTGAGATAATAGTCAATATAGGCCTTGGTGACTGTCGAATTGGTATCAGCAAAAATGAGACCTTGATGTTGCCCCTGATCAATTAAGTGGGAAGTCTGGGCAAATTGATCAGTTAAGAGGTGAACGTAGTCATTGGCATCTAATTCTTCATCGCGAACATTATAGGTCTCTTGGTATGACCTAGCATACTCCAGAGAGTAAGGGGCGTTGTAGGTTCTAGCCAAATCCTTGACCAAAGTCGTTTTTCCACCCGAAGCAGAACCAACAACTAAAACCTTTTTCGTAAAATGTCGTCTAAAGGGCTTGGTAATGTACCGCCAGTTTGCCAAAGGGTCCTTGCGAATCTGACTAGCAGAAATGGGAATAATTGAGCGTTTTACCAGTTGTATCTCAGCTTGAGGATAGTAATAGGCTAATTTCTTTTGATAAATAGATTCTCCCACATAAATATTGATTTCAGCAGTGGCCTGGCAGTTCTTGTCAATCAAAGCTTTCAAGGCAAGAACCCATTGCTGCCAACCATCAGGATAAGCAGGCATTCCAGTTTCGTCTAGTTTATCAACCAGGACCAATTCATCATCATAAAAAACTTCTCGAACGTACCGAAACCGCTTGCTCAGTGGAAGTCCCGTCCTCGCCCCTCTGTCATCCTCAGAATTTGTCCCACTGACAATGACTAAAACTTGGTCACATTCTCGCTTAGCCTTGGTAATCAAGTCAACATGTCCAATATGCATTGGTGCAAAGGTTCCAAATACAAGCCCAATCCTCTTTCCATTTAAAACTTGCCTATTCATCTCATTTCTAAATCTAGTATTTTTACTAGATTCCTTTCTCGAAAAAATTAGTATTTCTACTAAATTAAATCTACCAAAAGATTTTGAATTTGTAAATAGTAAATTTACTATTTTTAAAAATTCTTTTCTTCCAACTAGGCATCACAGGCTAGACAAGAAAAGCAGATGCAGATTGCTCTAAGGATAATCCTTACTATATTAGTTAATAATTTATAGTCGTCCCTAGTTCAAGTTAATAAGAAGAATTACCAAAATGAGGCTAGGACCAAAGCCCAAGCCTCATTACTTTTTTAACATCAAGCGTCTTTACCAACTCTCTAGCTAGGATAAAACGATGTGGTCGATTGTTTTATCTCCACATCGCCTTAATTTTTATTGTAGAAGATGCCAGTGAAGCGGTGGTAAATCCTTATTCCTTACCAGGAAAGTGATAGGTTCAACAGTCTGGGAGACCGTCGGAGAAAACCAAGTCGACTGTGCGGGATGGACAATAAAAAGGTTACAGTGTAGCTTGAATCCCGCGACTGGAGACAAGTAAACTCGATAATAGTTTACTTGTGAAGTTAGTGTAAGGGAGGTAGGCAGTTCCTATTAGCGACTGCCGTTTTAGATCCCTTGAACCTTAAAATGGGAGAGTGAGGTAAATCAATTTAATGAAATAGCGATTCACCTCACTCCCTGAGAAAAGGTAGAAGAACCTTTTAGTCAAAATTCAACCTAAAAAAGATAGACAGAAGAATTAGGCCAACAAAAAGGAAGACCAGGGCGATTAAGAGACCAATAACACTGGCAGATAAGAGAGGTGCTCCTAGAAGGACCAAACCGAAGATAATCGTAAGTACAGCAGAGTAAATATGTAAAGAACTTCTTGGAAAACCAAGTCTCCGTAACTGGAAACCAGTTAGGAGTCGCAGAATTCCTGAAAAAAGCACCCAGTAGGCAATGACTGTCATAAAGGCAATAGCCAGTGAGAAGACGGAACTAATCAAGAGGACAAAGCCGATGATAATGGAGAAGAGACTCTGAATCAGTTGCCAGAAGCTGCGATTGTCGGAGTGGTTGATATACTCCAAAAAACTAGAGATACCACTGGCAAAAATCACCAGAGCAATAATCCAGGCAATGGTTGCCACACTGGTCAAGGGATGAGCGAAAAGGAAGAAAGAGTAGAGGATGGATAGAATTCCACCGACTAAGGGAAACCATTTCATAAAATAACCTCACATTCTGTCTTTATTATACTGTAGACTGGGAACAAAAGCAAAAATCTCCCTTGAAATTTTAGGGCAAAATCCGAATAATAGATAGAAATTTGTCTCTTTTTAAATTTTTTTGCCAAAATTTGCAAAAAATATTTGACAAAATATTCAGAAAATTTATAATAGAGACTGTAATTAAAAATTACTAATTATGTCATATCGGAGGTAAGATGAATGACAAGTGGAAAAGCATATGTTGATAGCGTTTTTGAAAAAGTAAAAGAACAAAACCGTCATGAACCTGAGTTCTTGCAAGCGGTGGAAGAAGTTTTCCAATCTTTGGTACCTGTCTTTGATAAGTATCCAAAATACATTGAAGAAAACCTTTTGGAACGTCTGGTTGAACCAGAACGTATTGTTTCCTTCCGTGTTCCATGGGTTGATGATAAAGGACAAGTGCAAGTCAACCGTGGCTTCCGTGTTCAATTCTCATCTGCCATTGGCCCATATAAAGGTGGTTTGCGTTTCCACCCATCTGTAAACCAATCTATTGTTAAATTCCTTGGTTTCGAACAAATCTTTAAAAACTCTTTGACTGGCCAACCAATCGGTGGTGGTAAAGGGGGATCTAACTTTGATCCTAAGGGTAAATCAGATAACGAGATCATGCGTTTCTGCCAAAGCTTCATGACTGAATTGTCTAAGCACATCGGTGCAGATACTGACGTTCCTGCCGGTGACATCGGTGTTGGTGGTCGTGAAATTGGTTATCTCTATGGTCAATATAAACGTTTGCGTAACGAATATACTGGTGTCTTGACTGGTAAAGGCTTGACTTGGGGTGGTTCCCTTGCTCGTACCGAAGCAACTGGTTATGGAGCTGTTTACTTCGCTGAACAAATGCTCAAGGACCGCGGTGAAACCTTCAAGGGTAAAACAGCTGTCGTTTCAGGTGCTGGTAATGTTGCCATCTATGCTGTTGAAAAATTGGAAGCACTGGGTGCTAAAGCTGTAACTGTATCTGATTCATCAGGTTTCGTTTACGATCCAGATGGTATCGACGTTGCTCTCTTGAAGGAAATCAAGGAAGTTAAACGCGAACGCATCGTTAAGTATGCTGATGCCCGTCCAAACGCTACCTTCACACCTGCCGGTGGTGAAAAGACTGTTTGGTCAATCAAGGCAGACTTGGCCTTCCCATGTGCCACTCAAAATGAATTGGATGAAACCGATGCTGAAACACTCGTGGCTAATGGTGTCCTAGCTGTTTCTGAAGGGGCAAACATGCCTTCTACCTTGGGAGCTATTGATGTCTTCATCAAGGCTGGCGTTGCCTTTGGTCCTGCCAAGGCTGCTAATGCTGGTGGTGTTGCTGTATCAGCCCTTGAAATGGCTCAAAACAGTGGACGTACCGCATGGAGCTTTGAAGAAGTTGATGGCAAGCTCTATGATATCATGAAGAATATCTATGAAAATGCTGCTGGAGCCGCTAAGGAATTTGGTCACGAAGGCAATTTGGTTGTCGGTGCCAACATCGCTGGCTTCCTCAAAGTTGCAGAAGCAATGTCAGCACAAGGTATTGTCTAGGCGATAGTCGTTTCGACTTTAGTCGATTACGAATATCCCCGCACAGATCACACAATGACCAAGGAGCTTAAGCGACGCTGGGAATTGATGTGAGCCGCTGCGTCTAGTGGTGACGACCTTAGTCATCTATTAGGTCTCACCCCCGCAAAGTTGAATTGGTTTTCTCAAACAGTCTCCCAGACTGTTTGACCTATCCCGTATGGGATAAGTACTGCCAATCAACCACTGCGAATCTGGCGTTGTCCCTATAGGGATTACGAATGTCCCCGCATAGGCGACACACAGAACTAGGAACCTAAGTAACGAAGTGATGGGATGTTGACTACTGTCTTTTTGGAAAAGTGAGTCTGTATTCTAAAAAGGCAACCTCTTGCAGTTCATTCTGCAAAATTAAATCCTTCAATAAAATAACAAAAAGAATGGAGTCCGTCTGGGCTCCGTTTTTTTGTTTAGTCGCTTTCTCAAATCGGGAGCTACCTGCAAGTCCTCTAGTTCTTTTAAGACTTGCATCTTATCAGAGCAATTTGCAACTTGTAGAAAAAGCCTTTACGTCACTAGTTAATCTGCTATAATGGTCGCAAAGGAGATAAGCTATGAAGCTACGTTTGGAAAAGGTTCCTCGGGGTCCAGAAGAGGTCATTGTTCGCTATCAGCGGATGACACCGACAATTCAAGCTATCTGCGACCTTTTGGAGGAGGACCGTCCAAGAATCTTAGTCAGCAATCAAGGTGAAAATTCCTACCTATTTTTAGATGAGATTCTTTATTTTGAGACTGTTGATGGCAAGACCTTTGCCTATAGTCGGGATGCTGTCTATGAAGTTGGGCAAACTTTGAAAAATTTGGCAGCCAGATACAGCGACAAGGGTTTATTTCGGGCATCCAAGTCTCTCTTGGTTAATATCTATCGGATTGCTAGTTTTAAAAGCCAATCATTTGGGCGAATAGAAGCGAGCCTGGATAATGGGGAAGTGGTTATCATTTCAAGAAGATATGCCAGTCAGCTCAGACAGGTTCTGGAGGAAGGAGTTCAAGATGAAAACTAAGTGGCAACAATGGATTAGTCGAGAAGTTTCACTAGAATACAAAACTAGCCTTTACTGTTTCTGCCTTTATTTTTTCTATGCCTGTCATCAATTACTTAAGGGAGTGACGACTGCTTCAATTGTAGTTCTTTTCCAGATGGCCCTAGTCGCCTATGGAGTGACCTTCATTCAATTTTATTTTTTCGATAATTTTGATGAAGCTGACCATATAGCTGGCAAAAAGGTCTTGGGGCCCCTTGTCTGCACGAGCATCTATAGCCTCGTTGCTTACTTTTTAAATTGGTTTGATAAGCGTATCTTGGTTTTTAGTCTGTTTATGGCTTTCTTGTTTTTGGAATACTTTCTTATCTTTTATTTCAATAGGCTAAAAAGAAAAATTGATAGCAAGCATCTGAATCAACTCCTAGAAGATTATAAGAGGAGGGAATAATATGTCAACACTTATAGAAGTTTCTCATTTGCAAAAATACTATGGCAAGCACCTGGGCGTATCCGATGTTTCCTTCAAGGTCCAAGCGGGAGAAGTTTTTGGTTTCCTAGGCTCGAATGGCGCTGGGAAGTCAACTACTATCCGCTGCCTACTGGGCTTGATTAAACCAAGTGGTGGGCAAATTAGTCTTTTCGGGGATAGATACTCTAGCTTACCTAAGGCCCTTAATCATATCGGTTATATGCCTTCGGAGGCCCAATTTTATCCGTCTATGAAGGCTAAAGATGTCATTACCTTGGCTGCCAAGGCTCATAAGCAGGATTGTAGCAAGGAGGCGGAGCGTCTCTGTGAAATCTTAGAAGTTCCTCTGCAAAAGAAAATTAGCGATTTGTCTTTAGGTAATCGTAAGAAAGTCAGCATCGTCTGTGCCCTCCAACACCAGCCTGAGCTTCTGATTTTGGACGAGCCGACCTCTGGCTTAGACCCGCTTATGCAGGAACGGTTCTTTGACCTCATCAAAGAAGCTTGTGCTAAGGGGGCAGCCTGTCTTCTGTCTTCCCATGTTCTCTCCGACATTAAAAATAACTGCCAGCGAGCAGCCATTATTAAGTCTGGCAGGTTGTTGACAGTCGATAGTATTGAAAATCTGACCCGTTCCCAAGCCAAGCGGGTAACCATTTGGAAGCAGGGTCAAGAATCCCATTTTAATTTTTCAGGAACTGGCTCTGAGCTCCTAACAGAATTAGCCAAGCAGGCTCCAGATGATTTTCTGGTTGAAGAGCCTTCCCTAGAAGACCTTTTCTTGCACTATTATGAGGAGGACAAGGATGATAATATTAAAGCATGAACTAAAAGAGATGACCAAGGGTCTGTTGATTTGGTCAATCAGCGTTGGATTAATCTGTGCCGGTTGTATTCTGCTTTATAAAAATTTGGAAAGCCAGTTGTCAAAAACGGCACAACTTTACGCTAATATGGGAGATATGACCAAGGCTCTAGGAATGGATAAAATTAGTCTGGCAACCTTGAATGGCTACTTCGCTACCGAAATTGTGCTCATGTTCGGACTAGGTTCAACAATGTTTGCCAGTATGATTGGTACTAGTAGCTTGGCCAAGGAAGAAGAAGGCCACACCAGTGAATTTCTCTATAGTCTGCCCTTTTCTCGCTGGTCCATTTTGGGCTGGAAGCTCTTGTCAATCCTGCTGGTTCTGGTCTTTTTCAATGTTTTGAGCATGGGGTTAGAAGCTCTGGCTATCTGGTGGATTGACCTAGACTTTTCCTGGAAATCCTTCTTGACATATCACGGCCTGGCCTTTATCATGCAGATTGAAATTGTCAGTCTAACCTTTCTTATCTCGGCTATCAGTCGTAAGAAACAGTTAGGGCTTTCTATCGGATTGGTTTTGGTTATGTATGTCATGGATTTAATGTGCCGCATTATTCCAGATATTAAGAATCTTAAGTATTGGACTCCTTTTTACTTGGCAAATGGTTCAGATATTTTTTCTCATAGTAAATTAGCTGAAACAACTCTTTGGCTCACCCTGTTAATAAGCTTCTTAGCTCTCCTGATTAGTTTCATCTACTATCAGAAGAAGGATTTGTCAGCTTAAAGAGTGGGACACGGATTTTCCTAAAAAGAAAAGCGAATGGTTAAAACCTAATTAGGTCTCTATCATTCGTTTTTTTATGATTTATTGTTGGAGCTAGTGAAAAACAAGGGTAGGCCGCCTTGGCCACCCTTGCAGAACAAGAGTTTTAAATCTTAGTTTCAATTTGCTAACGGAACTTGAGATTTCCAAAGACCATTAGTCTCTTTCCTTGGATCTTTTAGCAAGAAGTCCGGCGAAGGAGACGAGAATGAGACCAAAGATACTGAGGCTGCTAGCCACTTTTTCATCACTTCCTGTTTGAGGGAGGGCTTGAGCTTCAGTAGTCTTGGCTTGGTCAGCTTGGCTAGCAGGAGTAGTATTTCCTGATTTTTGAGTTTGGGGTGTGACAGTTAGATTAGCACTTGCCAAACCTTTAGCTTGAGATTTACTTGCAGCTGGAGCTTCTTCTTCCTGAATCAACTGGTCGCTGACAATGGACTGGCCGACTTCCTGACCTTGACGGTCGAGATAAGTTTCAATGGTGACAAGGTGACGACCATCTGGTTGGTCTAGGTAACTGCTAGATGTTTGAACGGTTACATAGGTCTTATGATTGAGGGTCGGCTGATCAATAGTTTTACCAGCAGCCTCTTGTTTTTTTAGGTAGTTGACAAAGGTTTCCGTATCGGGGTCAACAGCTCCGATGAGAGGGACACCTCTTAGGGCAGAGAAGCCATCGCCGCCTCCGTAAAGGAAGTCGTTAATAACGACCTTGTATTTGGCATTAAGGTCGATTTCGCTACCATCATCCTTGAAGGCCTTGACAACCTTATAAGGCGTATCTTGACCGCCGGTAGGATTGTCGGTATAGAGGTAGTGGAGGCCAGCCATCTGTAAGAAGTAGCGTTCGCTTTCATCATATTGCTGATTGAGGGCATCATAAATTTGTTGGCCAGTTAGTTGGACAATTTGCAGGACATTGCCAAAAGGCTGAACAGCTTGAGCAGCACCCCAGGTGATGGACTTATCAGGGTTGACAATCAGGTCAGAGCGAACACCACCGTTATTAGTCAGGGCAAAATCAACGTCAGGGTAGCTTTCTCGAGCCATGGCTAGTTGCCCTTGGGTGACTAGGTCTCCGACAGCCGTTTCCTTGTCCTGGTTGGTTGTACGAGTAATTGCTTGGGATGTTGTAGCCGTCGCAATCTTCGCCTGGGTGACTGCCTGAACTCGCTGATTGGCATCGTCGACAATGGCCTGAATATCAGGACTGCCAGTCGCATCATGCATGACTGGGATAATCTGAGCGGTCGGAATGTCTACAAAGTCACCGGTATCGGTGTCCAGAACGCCGCGCACATCTTCGAAGGCCTTGCCTTGGGAGGTTGCCTGAACCACACGGGTCTTACCAACTAGTCCATTAGCGTACTTGTGGCTGTGACCGGCAAAGAAGATGTCTACGCTATTGTCGGGATAAATCTGGTTGAGTTTATTGATGATAGGAATGGCATCGCCTTCCAGCTCACCCTTGTCGTTATCAGCAGCGACGTGGGCAATGACACCGATAGCATGGACGCCTTGGTCATTCAATTCCTTGGCATACTTGGCAATAGTTTCTGCCTCATCAAGGAAGGTGTAGCCCTCCAGGTTCTTCCGCAAGACCAGATTTGGGATTTCTGTGGTGACAATACCGATGTAGCCCATCTTGACCTCCTTATCGCCGACGGGAATGGTCTTAATGGCATAGGGCTGCCAACCAAAAGGAATTTGATTGGTTTTTTGATCAATGATATTAGCTGCTAAAATCTGTTGTTTGGCTGGCTCTTGTTGGCCATCGGTTGAATACTGATCAACAATTTGATTGAATTGACCAGGTTGAGGGGGTTGTCCTTGAACAATCCGATTATACTCAGGCAGGCCTTCATCAAATTCGTGATTTCCAACGGTTCCGTATTCCACATTCATGTGGTTGAAGACCTTGACTGTTGGTTCATCCTGAAGAAGACCAGAATTAGCAGGACTAGCTCCAACCATGTCACCAGCCTGAACCCGAGTAGTATTACCATCAGGGTGTTCTTGCTGGAATTGAGCTTGAGCCTGGTCCATACCAGCATCTAATTGAGCAGCCCCACCGGTGTTGGCTACCGGTCCCTCTGGCATATTAGCAGTTCCCGATGTATCCAAAGCTCCATGGAAGTCATTGACTCCCATGACTTGGACATCAACTTGGTCCGCCAGAACAGGTGTCGCCAACAGGGTAAGACCAGCAGCAAACGCCAAAATTGAACTCTTCAAAAGTACGCGTTTATCCATAAATACCTCCAAAAATATACTCGCAAATTAAAGTTTACAATGATTTCCCGAATAATTCAAGGACGTTTTGTTTTAACGTCCAAATTAAAACGAACAAAAAACTCATGAAGTGAAGAAGGGGATAGTTTTCATAGAAACTTATTTCTTGACTTTGATTGACTAGCGGTTTATACTAATTCCCATAGTAACTATTTAGTTTTCAGAAATGTGAGGTGATTTCATGAAAGATCCCTTTGACATTTTCAGAACTTTCATCAATACTATGGAAACTAGTGTCCAAGAGTTGGCCAAAAAGCATGGGGTGGAGCATTTAGCTGGCCCCCAAGGCTTTACGGTCTCTTATCTTTTTGAAAACCGAGACAAAGAAATTTTCATAAAAGACATTGAAGAGAGGCTAAGAATTTCCAAATCTGTCGCTAGTAATCTCATCAAACGGATGGAGAAGAATGGCTTTATCCAAGTTAAGCCTTCCCTCAAGGACAAACGCTATAAGCAGATTGTTCTGACAGAACTTGGCTTTGATAAGGCTGAGAAGATTAAGGTATTCCGTTCCAAAATCGAAGAGATTATTCTTAAGGATATTGATAAGAAGAATCTGGAAGTTGCCCGCCGGGTTTTTTTGCAAATCAAAACTAATTTAGAAAAGTAGGAAAAGTATGTTCAAAATTTTTAAACGCTTAAGCGCAAAAGAATGGGGCATGATTATTCTGTCGACCATTTTTATTTTGCTGGCGGTTTGGATGGATTTGAAGACACCTGAATACATGTCTAAAATCACCACCCTCCTGCAAAATAAGGGGACGACAACCTCTGACATCATGGACCCAGGTTCTAAAATGCTCCTCTTCTCCTTTGGTAGCTTTTTGATGGCTGTCTTTGTTGGTTTCCTGGCTGCGAGAACGGCGGCTAGTTTCACGACTCGCTTGCGCTCTGATATTTTCAACCAAGTGGCCGACTATTCGCAAGCCGAAATCAAACGGTTCTCCGTGCCCAGTCTCTTGACCAGGACCACCAATGACCTGACCCAGCTACAAATCATGATTACCATGGGGATGCAGGTGGTTACTCGTGGGCCAATTATGGCCATCTGGGCTTTGACCAAGATTTGGGGCAAGAGTGGCTCCTGGACTCAGGCAGTTGGAGTAGCGGTTCTAATCGTTCTCATTCTCTTGTCTGTCCTTCTCTTTGTTGCCTTCCCACGTCAACGTAAGGTTCAAGGCTTGACCGATGCCCTCAACTCAACCACTCGGGAATCTCTAACGGGTGTTCGGGTTGTTCGGGCCTACAATGCTGAGGATTACCAGGACAAGAAGTTCCGCCAAGAAAATGAAAGCTTGACCAAACTCAACCTCTTTGTTTACCGGCTCATGTCTCTGATGAACCCAGTTATGACCATGGTTTTCAGCGGTTTGACGCTAGCGATTTATTGGATTGGCGCCCATCTGCTCAACGACGTCAAGGTTCCAACAGTGGATAAGACCAGCCCAATGGTCATGAAGATGGTAGCAGAAGCGGCCAAGGCTGTTAAGGACCGGGTTTCGATCTTTTCTGATATGGTTGTCTTCTCATCTTATGCCATGCAGGTCGTTATTGGTTTCATGATGATGGTTGCCATCTTCATTATCCTGCCACGGGCTCTGGTGTCTGCTAAGCGGATTAATGAAGTTCTGGCTCTCAGTCCATCTGTTAAGTTTAAGAACCAATCTAAGCCTGACAATGGTCAAAAGGGTCAAGTGGAAGTTCACGATGTTTCCTTCCGTTACAGCAAGAATTCTGCTGCGGCTATCGAGCACGTTTCTTTCAAGGCTGAAAAAGGTCAAACCGTGGCCTTTATCGGGTCGACTGGTTCTGGTAAATCGACCCTGGTCAATCTGATTCCTCGGTTCTATGATGCCACCGAAGGTTGGATCAAGGTTGACGGTGTCAAGGTTGAAGACTACAGCCACGATGACCTCAACAATAAGGTCGGTTATATCCCGCAAACCGCTGTCCTCTTTAGCGGTACCATCCGTTCCAATATGCAGTTTGGTCGGAGTGCTCAGGGTCACTTGAGCGATGATGACATCTGGGAGGCTCTCGAATTGGCTCAAGCCAAGGACTTTGTCGAAAGTAAGGACAAGGGCCTGGATACAGAAGTAGCCCAAGGTGGGACCAACTTCTCTGGTGGTCAAAAGCAACGTTTGGCTATTGCCCGTGCCTTGGCTCGTAAACCAGAAATCCTTATCTTTGATGATTCCTTCTCAGCATTGGACTACAAGACAGACCGCATCCTGCGTGAGGAACTCAATAAGAAGACTAGCGACTTGACCAAGCTGATTGTCGCTCAACGGATTTCAACCATTATGGACGCTGACCAAATCTTGGTTCTGGACCAAGGTAAGGTGGTCGGTCAAGGTACCCACAAGGAACTCTTGGCCTCAAATTCTGTCTACCAAGAAATTGCCTATTCACAACTTTCAAAGGAGGAATTGGAAAATGAAGACTAAAAAGAAATCATTACTTAGCCAAATGTCTCCTTATTTGAAGGGATATCGGGCACTGTTTGGACTGGCTGTTGTCTTTTCTATCATTTCCAGCACTATTACCGTTATCGGACCGGATAAGCTCAAGGAAATGACGGATACCATGACCAAGGGGCTGGCTGGTAATATTGACTTAGATAAGATTGGCTCCATCGCCATGACCTTGGCTCTCCTCTATATCGGTGGGGCTCTGGTCTCCTATGCGGCCAGCTTTATCGTCTCAACCCTGATTCAACGCTTTTCACAACGATTGCGTAATGCCATTGCTGACAAGATTAACAAGGTTCCCCTCAAGTATTTCGATAGTCACGCCCAAGGGGACACCCTCTCAAGGGTAACCAATGACGTCGACCTCATGACCCAGTCCTTTAACCAAAGTCTGGTGACTATGGTGGCTTCCATTGTGCTCCTAATTGGTTCAATCTTTATGATGATTAAGACCAATGGACTTTTGGCCGTAACAGCTATCGGATCAGTCTTCGCTGGTTTCCTCCTGATAGGTCTGATTATGGCTCGCAGTCAACCGCTTTTCAAAAAGCAACAAAAGAACTTGGCTGACGTCTCTGGTTATGTCGAAGAAATTTATAGCGGACACAATGTTGTTACCAGCTATAATGCCCGTCGAGAAAGTAAAGAAGCCTTTGAAAAACTGAATCAAGACCTCTTCTCAAGTATGTGGAAGTCTCAGTTCTTCTCAGGAATCATGATGCCCATGATGCAGTTCATCGGTAACTTCGGTTATGTCATGGTCTGTATCGTTGGGGCCCGCATGGCCATCAATGGTGACATCACCATGGGGACCATCGTCGCCTTCATGACCTATGTCCGTATTTTTACCCAACCGATTTCGCAAATCGCTCAAGGGATTACCCAACTCCAATCAGCCAACGCTGCTATGGGACGGGTCTTTGAATTCCTGGACGAAGAAGAAATGGAAGTGGAAGATGCTAAGGCTAAGCAATTGGATAAGGTCAAGGGGGATGTCGCCTTTGAAAATATCTTCTTTGGCTACAATCCAGACAAGACCATTATCCATGACTTCTCAGCCAAGGCTAAGCCTGGTCAAAAGATTGCCATTGTCGGACCAACCGGTGCTGGTAAGACGACCATGGTTAACCTGCTCATGCGTTTCTATGAAATCAATAAGGGACGAATTTCTATCGACGGCGTTAATATCCATGATATGAAACGCTCAGAAGTACACGATGCCTTTTCTATGGTTCTCCAAGACACCTGGCTCTTTGAAGGAACTGTCAAGGAAAACCTGATTTTCAACCAAGAACATATTACTGATGAACAGGTTCTGGCTGCCGCCAAGGCGGTCGGTGTCCACCACTACATCAAGACCCTGCCTAAGGGCTATGACACTGTTCTGGATGATTCGGTCACCCTATCGGTCGGTCAAAAGCAATTGATGACCATCGCTCGGGCCCTGCTCAAGGACTCACCGCTCCTGATTTTGGACGAAGCAACCTCATCTGTTGATACCCGAACCGAAGAATTGATTCAAAAGGCCATGGACAAGCTGATGGAAGGTCGGACCTCCTTCGTGATCGCCCACCGTCTATCAACCATCCGCAACGCTGATCTGATTCTAGTCATGAAAGATGGTAATATCATCGAACAAGGTAACCACCAAGAATTGATGACGCAAAATGGCTTCTATGCCGACCTCTACAATTCTCAATTCGCCTCAGCCTAATGAGCTCATAGGTAAAAATCCTAAGTCTAGAAGGACTTGGGATTTTTTAATTCAATAAAAATTAAAATACTCTTTTTCGCTCATTCTGTGTTAAATCCTTAACCATATCAGGGATTTATGGTATTATAGGGGAAATTCAATAAGTGCAGTCAAACTAGAGGAGGCTTGAGACGGTCTTTGTTTAGAAATTACTAGCTGAATAAAAAAGCTAGTGATGGGCTAGGGCTTGGAAGGACGTATTCTAAGTTCAAAGTTCAGTGTCTATCTTCCTGCGGGAAAAGGCCAGCAGAGAAGTCGGACAGGAAATTCTATAGTCCTCAAGCTATCCTTGATGCTAGTTGAATTGGGAGGGACTGTTTGCTTAATCAAATTCTACATTATTTCCAGACCAGTGCCCCTAGTTACTGGCAGGCGGTCTGGCAACATATCACTATTAGTTTGGAAGCTCTGCTCATTTCTGTCTTTCTAGGTCTGGTCTTGGCTTACTTTGCCTACCAACATCCTCGATTGCAAAAGCTGATAACTTCCTTTTCGCAAGGATTGCGGGTCTTACCCAGTCTTGGTGTGCTTTTTATTCTGATTCCCTTTCTAGGCGTTGGGCATTTTCCTGCCCTAGTCGCCCTAGTTTTTCTAGGCTTGGCACCGATTTTAATCAATACGGTTGTGGGGCTCAATCAGGTGCCGGCTAGTCTGGTCGAAACTGCCCATGCCATGGGAATGACCTCGAGACAGTTGACCTTCAAGGTCTCTCTGCCACTAGCTCTGCCCTATATTTTAACTGGGGTCAAATTAGCTCTGGTCGAAATCATTGCCAGTGCCACCTTGGCGACCTATATCGGAGCCGGCGGCTTGGGTAGTCTCATTTTCACTGGTCTGGGTCTTTATCGTTATGATCTGCTGGTAGTCGGAGGAGCCAGCGTTGCCCTCTTATCCCTCATCAGCATGTTAACTCTGGATTTAATCATTAGATGGAGTAAACGTTATGCGACCTAGAAAAATCTTTTTATCCCTTATTTTGGCTCTGGTCTTGCTCGTTTCAGGCGGTCTCTATTTCTATGGCCAAAAGATGGTTGACCCCAATCAGGGCAAGGGAACCATCCGAGTGGGCTCCAAGGATTTTACCGAAAGCTCAATCGTCGCAGAAATCTATGCCCTGGCTCTGGAGGACCACGGCTACAAGGTGGAGCGGAAGGCTAATATTTCTAGCTCTCTCATCCACAATAGCCTAGTTCATGACGAAATCGACCTCTACCCCGAGTACACAGGGACTGGTCTCCTGTCCATTCTAGGGAAACCCATGGAAACCAACCCTAAAAAGGTCTATCAGACAGTCAAGACTGACTATCAAAAGAAATTCAAGCTGACCTGGTTGGATTATGCCCAGGCCAATGATGGCCAGGGCTTGGTTATTCGGACCTCGGTTGCCAAAAAGTATAGCATTACCACCATTTCTGATTTGCAAAAGGAAGCCAAGAACCTTAGATTTGCCTCCCAGGGTGAATTTGACCAAAGGCAGGATGGTCTAGCCGGTCTAGAAAAGGCCTATGGCAAATTTGATTGGAAATCCAGTCAAGTTTATGACAACACCCTCAAATATCGGGTTCTTGAGAATGGTGATGCTGATGTTACCCCAGCCTATACGACAGAAGGGCAGTTAGCCCAGACGGATAAGTTTACCCTGCTCAAGGATGACAAATCCTTCTGGCCACCCTACAATCTGGCTCCGGTTGTTCGGGACCAAATTCTAGAGAAATATCCCGAAGTTGGACCCATTCTCAACCAGGTGACCGCCACTTTAACCACTAAAAAGGTTACCCAGCTTAACGCCAAGGTTGATGTCCAGAAGGAAGATTACCAGAAGGTTGCCAAAGACTATTATCAAAGCATTAAAAAGTGAGAAACCATGATTCAATTCGACCATGTTAGTAAAATCTACGGCCAGAAGCCAGCAGTAGATGACATTTCTTTTAAAATAGATAAGGGAGAGTTCATTACCATTTTAGGAACCTCAGGTTCGGGTAAGACCACCACCCTAAAGATGATAAATCGCCTGATTGAGCCCAGCAAGGGAAAAATCTTCTTTGAAGGCAAGGATTTGGCTAATTTGGACCCCATTGAGCACCGCCGTCACATCGGCTATGTGGTGCAAGAAATTGGTCTTTTCCCCCATCTGACGATCAAAGACAACATTGCCACCGTACCCAAGCTCCTCAAGTGGGACAAGGAAAAAATCAACCGCCGAGTAGACGAACTCTTAGAATTGGTGCAGCTTCCCGCTCAGGATTTCGCCCAGCGTTATCCGGCCCAGTTGTCAGGTGGTCAGCAACAGCGGATTGGTGTTGCTAGGGCTCTGGCCGCAGACCCTCAGGTTCTCCTCTTTGACGAGCCCTTTGGGGCTATTGACCTCTTGACCAGAAACGACCTGCAAGAAGGTCTATTAGATATTCACCGAGACCTGTCAACCAAAACCTTTGTCTTTATTACCCATGACATCAATGAAGCCTTCAAACTGGGCTCACGGGTGATGATTATGGACCAGGGAAAAATCTTGCAGTTTGACCAGCCCCAATCCATTCTGGACAAGCCTGCCCATCCCCTAGTGGAAAAACTAATCACAACTGCTAGAGCTCAAGAATTGGGCGGAGGGAGGTAAGCATGATTGCCTACTTTAAAGCAGATGCTGACAAATTGGTTCAGGCCAGCCTCGAGCATGTTCAGCTGACTGTTAGTGCCCTCTTTTTCGCTCTGGTTTTTGCCTTTATTCTGACTGGCCTGCTCTATTTTTTGCCCAAGTTGAGAGAGGTTTCGGTTTATATTCTATCCCTCTTTTATGCCGTTCCCAGCTTTGCTCTCTTTGCCTTGCTGATTCCGGTAACGGGTTTGGGTAAGACAACAGCCATTGTTGCCTTGGCGGCCTATGCCCAATATATTCTGGTCAGGTCCTTCCTAGCAGGTCTCTTGGAAGTTGACCCGAGCCTAATCGAAGCAGCTCAAGGAATGGGCATGACCAAGGGGCAAATCCTCAGGAAGATTCGCCTGCCCCTGGCTGTTCCAGCCATCATGTCGGGTATTCGTTTGGCAGCCACCTCCATTATCATGATTGCCACTATCGGGGCCACCATTCAGGCAGGAGGCTTGGGAACCATCCTTTTTGATGGCCTCAGGACCAATAGTATTCCAAAACTAGTCTGGGGAATAATCCTCTCCATCGCCATCACCCTCTGGGTCAATCTCTTCCTCTACTTGATTGAAGAAATCTGCAAACCAGAAATGAGTAGGAGTTGAGGTGGACCGGACTTGGATTGTCATTAAAAGAGAGTTTTCTTGTCCATTTCTTTTTTTACGTTTGCAACGGTCCGATAAGTGACCCGATAATGGTCGCTTATTCAACTTAGTGAGAAGTTTAGGGAGTGGGACAAAAATCGTGATTTCAAGGAAATTGATTTGCCTCACTCTCCAATTTTAAGGTTCGGGAAGAAATAGTCTATCCCCAGACTATTTCTTTCCCACCCCCGCACAGTTGACTTGTTTTTCTCCAACAGTCTCCCAGACTGTTGGACCTGTCCCGAAGGGGACAAGTACCTCCAATCAACCACTGCGTCAAACTGTTTGATGTTGACAAAAGTAACGAGGTCAGGGCCGTTGGTTCCAGCCTCGTAGGGAAGAGAGGCATTTTAATGGCCTATTCCCTTAACTTATCGAAAGGAGTTTTTTATGCTTAAGGGTTCATGTTTATGCGGAGCAGTTGCCTATGAAGCTAAGTCTGTCCACTCTGGAGTGACTTATTGTCACTGTAATTTCTGTCGCAAGGATGCAGGAACTGCCTTTTCCAGCAATATCATTGTTGAGAAGGCTTATTTCAGTCTGATTAGAGGTGAAGAAAGTCTGAGTTTCTATCAGTCCTCGCCAGGTAAAAACCGGGCTTTCTGTTCTAAGTGTGGCAGTCCGCTCTATCACACCAAGAATGACCAAGCAGATGTCCTGACTATCAAGTTGGGAACGGTTGATGAGCTGGATGAAGATTACAGCAACTGGTTTAAATCACATATCTGGACAGAGTCCAGTAAACCTTGGTTAGATTATCAAGATGGCGATTTTTATAGCCAGACAAAACCTTAAACCTATTGTCTTTCGATAGGTTTTTAAAATCCTTTTATGCTATAATAGACCCATTCTAATCTTTATTATTAAAGCGATAAGCCTTGTTGAAGCAGGAATTGATGGGCAAGTCAATAAAATGGTCGACAAGGTAGTAGGGAAGGGGAGAATTAGATGTCAAGTATATATGGAGAGTACCAAGCCTATCTCCCGCAAATCATGGAGACCTTGACCGATGGAATCAAGGTCGCTAATAAAAAACAAAAGGAAGAGACGGGCTTCAAACTCTATGAACACCTGCTAGCTCGGGTTAAAAAGACGGAGAGCATGATTGAAAAATGTCAGCGTAAGGGTTTGCCCGCAACACCCTACTCAGCTCTGAAAGGCATCCGTGACAGCATTGGTATTCGAGTTGTCTGTGGCTTTGTTGATGATATCTATAAAACTGTCAATGTTCTAAAGAATTTGCCTGGTGTCAGAGTAGTAACCGAGAAGGATTACATTGCTCGAGCCAAACCCAATGGTTATCGGTCCTATCACCTAATTCTGGAGTTAACGACAGATTTTCCAGATGTCGATGGAAATGCCCGAGGTAACTACTTCGTGGAGGTGCAATTGCGAACTATTGCCCAGGATTCTTGGGCCAGCTTGGAGCATCAGATGAAGTACAAGCACGATATTAAAAATCCTGAATTAATTACCCGAGAGCTCAAGCGCTGTGCCGATGAATTGGCTTCCTGCGACCTGAATATGCAAACTATTCGGAATTTGATTATGGAAGGTGGTGATTAGATGAGTATGCGGATTTTATTAGCTGAAGATGAAGAGCAATTAGGACGTGTTTATCGAGCAGCCTTAGAACATCAAGGTTATCAAGTTGATCACGCCCTCAACGGTCAGGAGGCTGTTGATTTAGCGCGTGAAAATGCCTACGATGTCATGATTTTAGACATTATGATGCCTGTCAAAACAGGTCTGGAAGCTCTGAGTGAAATTCGTGACTCTGGTGACCGAACCCATATCATCATGTTGACGGCCATGTCTGAAATCAATGACCGTGTGACAGGGCTTGATGCAGGAGCAGATGAGTATCTGACCAAGCCAATTTCTTTAAAAGAGTTACTGGCTCGTCTGCGCTCTATGGAGCGACGATTGGATGATAGTTTCACCGCTAGAATTTTGGAATGTGGGTCTGTTAAATTAAATGTTTCTGAGCAGGAAATGACAGCCAATAACACCATCCGTTTGGCCGGAAAAGAAAGCAAACTAATGGAGTTCTTCATGCTCAACTCTGCCAAGAAACTCTCAACTCAAGAGATTTTTCAACAAGTCTGGGGTAAGAATAATGAAGAAGGGGTCAGTGAAGATTACGTTTATGTCTATGTCTCCTACCTGCGCCAAAAACTCCAGTCCATTAAGGCTGATATTGAGATTATTGGTGAGAAGGAAGGGGATTTTCAATTAATTGAAGTGGGTGGCCATCATGTTTAAGCATCTGCGCACGCGTATTATTTTGATTGCTGCTGGAGCCCTGGCTATCGCCCTCTTTATGTATGCTAGTGTGCTCAGTTCGGTTTTTTATATTAATACCAACAAGCAAATTGATAGTGTCCTGCAGATTTTATCAGACAATCACGGCCAGTTGGACATCGATAATCAGACCTCAAATCAGTTGGGAATAAATTCACCAGAGGCTCTTTATCAGTACCGGTATTTCAGCCTGGTTGTAGATAAGAATGACCACCTAGTATCAGCATCGACAGATAATATTCGCTCTATTCGCGACGAAGATGTTGACAAGGTTTTAAAAGAAGTCCTCAAACAGAAATATGACCACGGTCGAGTCGTGGTTAACGGCTTAACCTTTTCTTACAAGGAGACTAGCCAAAAGAATGGCGATAATCTAATTGTTATCCTAGATAGCGGTCAATTCTATCAGAATTCCAATAATCTCAGACAGCTGACCTATATCCTGTCGGCAGCCAGCTTTGTTCTCTTTCTGGTCATTTTTACGATTTTCTCTGGGAAAATTATTCGCCCTTTCATCAGAAACATGGAGAAACAGCGACGCTTTGTTACTAATGCCGGGCATGAATTGAAAACCCCGCTAGCGATTATCCAAGCTAATACTGAATTGCAGGAGTTGATGACTGGCGAAAACGAGTGGTCTATCTCGACCAAGGATCAGGTTACCCGTTTGACCAATTTGATTAACTCTATGGTTGCCCTGGCTCGTTTAGAAGAGCAGCCAGAAGTTGCCCTGTCTGATGTCGATTTGTCGGCCATAACACAGGATGCTGCGGAAGACTTTAAGGGGCCAGTTGTTCGTGATGGCAAGAAATTTTTCATGGACATCGATCCGGATATCCATATAGAGGCTGAGGAGAAATCCCTTTTCGAGCTGGTCACCATCTTAGTGGACAATGCTAATAAATATTGTGACCCCGATGGTCAGGTCAGTGTCCGCCTCAGTCAAGTCGGTCGTACACGCAAGCGAGCTCGCTTGCAGGTTTCCAACACTTATAAAGAAGGTAAAGACACGGATTATAGTAAATTTTTCGAGCGCTTCTATCGGGAAGAGGAATCCCACAATAATAAGAAAAAATCAGGATTCGGTATTGGCCTTTCCATGGCCCAAAGTGTGGTCAAACTCTTTCGTGGACGTATCTTTGCCAGCTATAAGGAAGATACCATCACCTTCACCGTAGTCTTTCCAAAACTTTAAAAAGCACCAGAAGCTTAAGAAATTTCAGCTGCGATTAAATAGATAAAACTTTGGAACAATCAAGAGCCTGAATCACGGGCTTCAAGAAGAAACACAAAGAAGTCCATCTCAAGTTTGAAAAGAACATAAAAAACAATCTGGGAAGTCGTCTAAGAATTGAGGCGACTCAAATTAAACAGAGGTGATTTTGAAAGGGGTCATTACGACTCAGAACACACTCACTAAAAAGTAGAAAAGTCAGAACAAAAGGTTCTGGCTTTTCTAATATCTTTTGTGCTATAATATTTAAGAATTATTTAAGTGAATAAAGGAAGGTTTATTATGACAAAAGAAGAGTGGATTGAATACTTTGAACTTGTTAACGATCGATGGCCTAGCCGACTCGAAATTAATCATGCCAGAGAAGTCGGGGAGATTAAAGGTGAGGCTAGGGATGTCCCGGTAGACTCCCGGCCTCAGAGAGAAAGAGAAGTCAGAACGAATCTGGATTATCAGCAAGTCCCCTTTTCCAACAGGGGCAGTGGTCTTAGTCAGTCTTGATCCTACCCCAGACAAACTTACCCCAACCCTCCTGCTCAGCAGATGGCACCTGGCCCTTATTTAACTAAGAAATCCAGCCGAAAGTTGAAACTCAAGCTTTGGCAAATTATCACCCTAGCGATCTCTGGTTTTGTCTTACTTTGCTTTCTGGGTTTCGGCGGTTATGCTGCCTGGCACTACCAGACTGGCAACATTGAAGAGACTTGGCATCGAGTCAAGGCAAAGTACTATGACGCAGATAAAGACAAGTGGACCTATTTTGACGAGGAGGACGATGCTAAGGAATTTGACTCAAACGATAATCAGGACGGTGGTGAATATTATCTAACTGTCCACCAGGATAAGACGGTTCAATTCTTCGGCTATTCCTTTATTAGCGATGACGATGATGATGGCTATGATTTGGGTGACTACGATTCAGATGATAATGATTCTGATTCTTGGGAGAGCGATGATTATTTTAACGATAAGAAGGATGATTACGATGTTGAAAGTTATCGCAATACCACTACAAGAAAATCCTAGTACCAGCGATGATGACTACAATTCTGACGAGGATTATGAAGACAGTGACGATTACGATTATGATGACGATGATTATGGTTATGAAAAGGTCCCAATCATTTCTCTAGAAGATTATATGGCTGGAAGTTACAAGGTGAGTCAGTGGAATCGTGCCATTGTTCCAGCTTACAGCCGAAGTCAATATCGCAAAAGGTTATCATCCCTCTTTGATAGAAAATTTAAGGACTATCTGGGAAGCGACGATGACGAGATTATCGATGATATGGTTGATACATACGCTAACTATATTGGCAGAGGCAATGATAAACATAGTACTATGGCCTATCAGGTTAAGGGGGATAAGCTGATTCTCACCATTCGCAATAAGACTGGTAAAATGATCTCTCAGCTCACCTATGAAAAATTAAACGATTCCCAAACACAAGACGCTAAGGAAACCTATTCCCAAGAAAAGGAACAATTCGAAGAGAACAACGCTATCAACTAATGCTCATTTAGGAAAGGCATTACCAGTGCCCCTAGTGGCAATCAGCTTTTAAGAAAGTTATCCAATTGTCAAAATAAATTAAATGATTAAGAGAGTTACAAATAAAGAATAGAGGTAAAACATGACGAAAAAAGAATGGTTAGAATATTTCCAATTAGTAAATGGACGTGAAGCTCGTCCTGAAGAAGTCAAACTGGCTTTAGCAAGTGGAGAATTTCAGGCGGAAGATGTCGGAAATGCCCCACAGGCCCAAACCGACCAGAACCCAGTTACTCCCGAGACACCAGAGTCAGCCCAGCTTAATCAAGAAGTGAATGTCCCAACGGCCTCTGAACCAAGTCAGAACATTCAAGTCAAACAGGAGAACGAAACAGTTGGAACCTCGGAGTCAATTCAGGCTAGCCAGCAGCTAAATCCAGTTCCTCCAGTTCCAAACTCGCCAGAGGTCGGTGTGATGAACGACTCAGTCCAGGCGCCGACCGGTCCTGAGCAAACTCCATCAGGTCTTAGTCAGCCAATCCCAACTCAAAATCCAAATAACTTTCAGGCTGGTCAAGTTAATCAGCCTTCTCTAACAGGGCAGATTCAGGATAGCCAGTATTATAGCCATGACCAAATTGTTCCGATTAAGAAAGCCAATAAAAAATGGAAATGGATTTTGATTTCACTTGTTGCCCTTCTAGGTACTATCTTGCTAATTGGCGGTGGCTATTCGACTTGGCGCTACACATCAGCTAATATAGAAGGAACTTGGCAACAGACCGACTATAAGGTCTATAACGAGGATAAAGAGCGTTGGTCGTCTTCCAAGGATGACGATGCGCCGAAAGATTTTCATTCCTACCTGAAGGTTGACAAGGATAAGTCAGTTCAATATTTCGCCTACTATACGGCTACGGACTATATCTACAATTACTTCGACGATTCTTCTAGAGATTATTTGCGTTCAGAAGATTACTCTGCAGTAACTGCCGAAAGTTATCTGGGCTCTTTTGACAAGGTCGACCAATGGAATAGGCAGTTCAAACCATCTCTTTCCAAATCCGACTACCAAGAAAAATTAGAAGAGGTCTACAAAAACAAACTTGGCTATAATAAATCCGATGCCGAAGACCAGGCCAAAGAGGAAGCAAATGACTATGCCAAATTAATGGGCAAGAAACCTAAATACAAATTGACTTATACAGTTGATGGGGATAAAATGACGGTTCAGAGGACCAAGGTCAGTACCGGAAAAGTTGTTTATACCGCCCACTACAAGCGCCTCTCCAATGATAAAGCAAGTTCTGTCCAAGATGATTTGAAGGACAAAAAATCTGAGTTCAAGGAACATATGGATGAATCAGATGATTCTGATGATAACTATTAAGTTTAGGGTATAAAAAAACTAGGAAGATCTCCTAGTTTTTTATATGACCTCTTTAGCCTAAGAAAATAGTAGCAGCGATAGTTAAGATGGCCAATCCTCCCTGAGTCAAGAGAATCTTTGGATTAGAAGTAGCGGCACCATAAGCAGCAACGGCAACGATGTAAATCATGATTGGCAGAATCAGGCTTGGATTGTAGACCAAAGCGTAAAAGATGCCAAGGCCAAGCAGGCCGTTGTAGACCCCTTGATTCTTGAAAAGGGTATTGAGATTCTTATTCTCTAGCTCTTCCTGAGACATGCCGAAAACTCGAGCCGTTGAGGCCGAAGCAGTCGCAAAGGTCTCCAAGTACATGATGTAGAAGAATTCTAGGGCCACCAAAACCGATAGAACAGTAGCGTAAATAGACAAATTAGCTTTCCTCACTTCTTATAAATTCTTAACTATTATAGGTTGCTAGGCCTCTGTTTGCAAGGGATTTGACCGAGAGAAACACCCCAGCAGATTTTTTTCTTTAAATAGCCTCGCTTTTATGCTAGAATGCAACTGAAAGAAAGTCAGGTGATTTTATGAGTCAATTATATAGAGCTGAAATAAAGCCATTAAATGCTGAGAAAATTGGAACAGCTGCTCACGGCTATGTCGAATTCATTAAAGAAGGAGAAAGTCTCCAGATTAAGCTGGAGATGTTTGACACGCCAGCCAATATTCAGCACTGGGAACACTTCCACGGCTTTCCTGATGGTAAGGAAGCTAATCTACCAACGCTTGCTCAAGATAGTAATGGGGATGGCTGGATTGATTTACCAGAGACAGAAAGTGTCTCGGGGACAACCATGGTTCCCTTGGACAATGCTCCCCATCAGATGAATATTCCTAATGACAATTATCCTGTTGCTGATGCCAAAGGTTACTACAGTTATGAGAAAACAGTTCCTCTTAAGGCTTTGCAGGAACGTTTCAAAGAAGTTTTTGGCACAGATGATTTGCAGCTGGAAAAACGTGTGGTTTATATTCATGGAGTTCCTCAGAGTCTTAAAATTCCCGATACCGTCGGAGGTAAGCTAACAGAAGTCTACGATCAGTATGTAACTCTACCGATTGCAGCAGGAAAAATTAAAAAAGTTACATACTAAGCCTTATTTTAGATACTTTGCAAATGTAGTTCCTAGGTAGAGACTAACTAGCAGGAGCTACATTTTTTTATCAAGAAGTAGTATACTGGATGATAAGAAAGGTGACAAACTTATGACAGATACGCCAAATAGAGATATAGAGCTCGGTCAAAACCAGCAGGATACCAACTTTCATGTAGAGATGAATCCTGTCTTTACGACTGGGAAGGGTCTGAGCGAGGAGGTCGTTCGGCAAATTTCGGCCAAGAAGAATGAGCCGGACTGGATGCTGGACTTCCGTCTTAAGGCCTTGAAGAATTTCAATGACATGTCCATGCCCAAGTGGGGGCCAGACTTGTCTGAATTGAATTTCGATGATGTGGTTTACTATCAGAAGGTCTCGGAGACACCGGCTCGGGACTGGGATGACGTTCCTGACAAGGTCAAGGAGACCTTTGAGCGACTGGGGGTTCCAGAGGCCGAGCAATCCTATCTGGCAGGGACCGTGGCCCAATACGAGTCAGAAGCGGTCTACCACAATATGAAAAAGGAATTTGAAAAAGAGGGTATTATTTTCACCGATATTGATAGCGGTTTGCAAGAATATCCTGAACTTTTCAAACAGTACTTTGCTAAGTTGGTGCCGCCAACTGACAACAAGCTGGCCGCCCTCAACTCAGCCGTCTGGTCAGGCGGGACTTTTATCTACATTCCTAAGGGCGTGGAAGTAGAAGTGCCCCTGCAACTTTACCTGCGGATTAACAATGAAAACACCGGTCAGTTCGAGCGGACTCTGATTATCGTTGATGAAGGGGCCTCCATGCACTATGTGGAAGGCTGTACGGCTCCGACCTACACTACCAACAGCCTTCACGCCGCTGTCGTTGAGGTTTTTGCCCTAGAAGGGGCCCATATCCGCTATACCACCATCCAAAACTGGTCTGACAATGTTTATAATTTGGTCACCAAGCGGGCGACCGCCAAGAAAAATGCTACGGTTGAATGGATTGATGGCAATATCGGCTCCAAGACGACCATGAAGTACCCCGCTATCTATCTAGATGGCGAGGGGGCGACTGGAACCATGCTGACTATCGCCTTTGCTGGAGCTGGACAGGACCAAGATACTGGTGCCAAGATGATTCACTCGGCTCCCCACACCAAGTCCTCCATTATCTCCAAGTCCCTGGCCAAGGGGGGCGGTAAGGTTGACTACCGCGGTCAGGTGACCTTCAAGGAGGCAGCCAAGCATTCCCTCAGCCACGTGGAATGTGACACCATCCTCATGGACGACCTATCCTCGTCGGACACCGTTCCTTTCAACGAAATTCATAATTCTTCTGTAGCTCTGGAACACGAGGCCAAGGTCTCTAAGATTTCTGAAGAGCAGCTCTTCTATCTTATGAGTCGGGGTCTAACCGAGAGCGAAGCGACTGAAAAAATTGTCATGGGCTTCATCGAGCCTTTCGCCAAAGAGTTGCCGATGGAATATGCGGTCGAGCTCAACCAACTCATTTCCTTTGAAATGGAAGGATCAATCGGCTAGATTTATCGGTCCAATCTCTGTCAAATCAGTGCTTGGATGTTTTGGGTATTCAGACAAAGAATAGTTGACCGTCCCAACCCAACCGACATGCGACAAGTGGCCATGTACAAAGTAAAGTAGAACACGCCTACAAGTCTGTGAATCTGTGAATTTAGATGAAATCACCTGGGTACAAGCACCTGCCTTGATTTTCACCTAACTCTTCTATTTTCAGGTTCGGGTTAAAAAGTTTTTTAATCCTTTGACTTGTTTAGGGGCTTGGCGACACGAAAACCAGCCAGTCGAAAATACTGGCTGGTTGGAGTTAGTCAGGGAGCTAGGCAATCAGACTAGTGATTGCCGTTAGCCAGCTCTTGCATGGACAAGAAGATGGCTTTGCTCTGTGGAGTCTTACTAAAACTATGATGGATGAAAGTAATTTTACAAATCAAATGAGTTTTACAAAAGCAGGCGACCATGTTAAAATGATTTATCGACTTGTTCGATAATTTAATAAAAACAGAAACTTATTTAAACTGTGAATCTGGCACAGCGTCTCTACAAAGCACCGTAAATGCTTTACAATAAGCCAAGATACTAAGCCGTTAAATATCCCAAAGAAAAATAGGAAAACTGGCGATGAAGCAACGGGCTTCAAGCCATGTTTTATCTTTTTTCCAAGGGATATAGGCGAGTCCAATTACTAGAAACTAGTAGACCAGCCGAAACTTGAACGCTTGCTCAACTAGAAAGATTTCTGTGAAATAGCTAGTTTGCTCGCTATCTGTTTTGTCTGATGTTGGGCGACTGAGAAGAATCTACCTGTTAGTTGAGTGAAAACACGAACAAGCCAAGGGAGTATATTGATACTAGTTAGTAGTATCGTCGGCTGATGTTTATGGTGTGATGAGAAACTTAGCCTTTGCCAGTTTTACAAATGAGAGTCTGGGATGAACAGTTCTACCCTTGTTACTTTTTCGACATTTAACACTTTGACGCAGTGGTTGATTGGAGGTCCTTATCCCTTGCTAAGCAAGTGATAGCGGCCATCCTAATCAACTGTGCGGGGGTGGGACTACGAAATTGATGGCTTTGCCATAACAATTTCTGTCCCACTCCCTTTTTCATTAAATAAGCAGAGGAGTAAGGTCTGGTATGAAATTACTGGAAGAACGGATTTTAAAGGACGGAAATGTCTTGAGCGATAGTGTCCTCAAGGTCGATAGTTTTCTGACCCATCAGGTTGACTATGAGCTCATGCAGGAAATAGGGCAGGTTCTGGCTGATACTTACCAAGATGCTGGCATTACTAAGGTTGTGACCATTGAAGCTTCTGGAATTGCTCCGGCCCTCTACACGGCTTCGGCTCTTGATGTTCCCATGATTTTTGCCAAAAAGCACAAGAACATTACCATGACCGAAGGTATTCTGACGGCCGAGGTCTATTCCTTCACCAAGCAGGTGACCAGCACGGTTTCAATCGCCAGCAAGTTTTTGAGTCAGGTTGACAAGGTTCTGATTGTTGATGATATTTTGGCCAATGGCCAAGCAGCTAAAGGCTTGATTGAGATTATCCAACAGGCTGGGGCTCAAGTTGCAGGCCTGGGGATTGTCATTGAAAAATCCTTCCAACCTGGCCGACAAGAGCTCGAAGACCAAGGAATAAAGGTCACTTCTCTGGCTCGTCTCGCTAGTTTTGCAAATGGTCAGATAGAATTTGCGGAGGCGGATGTTTAAAATGGAATTTAATGAACAAAAAAACTCACAATCGGCAATCTTAGGTCTCCAGCATCTCCTGTCCATGTATGCAGGATCAATCCTAGTTCCGATCATGATTGCAACAGGTCTGGGCTATTCGGCTAAGGACCTGACCTACTTGATTTCAACTGATATTTTCATGTGTGGAGTAGCGACCTTCTTGCAGCTCCAGCTCAATAAACACTTCGGAATCGGCCTGCCAGTCGTTCTGGGCTGTGCCTTCCAGTCGGTTGCTCCTTTGATTATCATCGGCAAGCACCAGGGAGCTGGCTATATGTTCGGCGCCCTGATTGCTTCTGGTATCTATGTTATCTTGGTGTCTGGTTTCTTTTCCAAGATTGCCAAATTCTTTCCACCAGTCGTGACAGGCTCAGTCATTACCACCATCGGTCTCAGCCTGATTTCAGTAGCCATGGGCAATATGGGCGACAATGCTGACAAGCCGACAGCCCAATCACTGATTCTGTCCTTGACCACTATTGCGATTGTCCTTTTGGTGCAAATTTTTGCCAAAGGCTTTGTCAAATCCATTTCTATCTTGATTGGCCTGATTGGCGGCACCCTTTTGGCTGTAGCTATGGGAGCAGTTGATTTTTCAGCGATAGCCCAAGCTCCCCTGGTTCATGTTCCCCAACCCTTTTACTTCGGAATTCCCAAGTTTGAGTTGACCTCCATTGTCATGATGTGTATCATCATGACGGTTTCCATGGTCGAATCAACCGGGGTCTATCTGGCTCTGTCCGACCTGACCCAGGATAAGTTAGACAGTACCCGTCTGCGAAATGGTTATCGGGCGGAAGGGTTGGCTGTCCTCCTGGGGGGGACCTTCAATACCTTCCCCTATACAGGCTTTTCGCAAAACGTTGGGCTGGTTCAGTTATCAGGCATTAAGACCCGCAAGCCTATCTATTTCACGGCAGCCTTTCTAGTGGTCCTAGGCTTGATTCCCAAATTCGGTGCCCTGGCCCAGCTCATTCCCAATCCAGTCTTGGGTGGTGCCATGCTGGTCCTCTTTGGCATGGTGGCCCTGCAAGGGATTCAAATGCTCAACAGCGTGGATTTCAGGAATGATGAGAATAACTTCATCATCGCAGCGGTCTCGATCGCGGCCGGCCTAGGCTTTAACAATACTAACCTCTTTGCCAGCACGCCAACCACCGTGCAAATGTTCTTCACCAACGGCATCGTCATCGCCACCCTCAGCTCCATCTTCCTCAACCTCATCTTCAACGGTCGCAAGGCCAAGATGGGAGAAGGAGAGGAAAAATAGAGTAGATGAAAAAACTAGATGAAAGTCTAGTTTTTTGCATGCCAGTGAAAATTAGAATGGCTACAGCTGACCATCGCTATTGGTGGCCTATCCTCAGCAATTTGGGGACTAATCATTGCTTACAAATATTGGGGAAAGAACCCCCAAATTGTCCTCAGGGATTTCTTCAATCTTAAACAAAGACCGGGAGCTTATGGCTTGGCTATCTTGCTTTTGGCTTTGGATTTTGCTGATGTTCTCGTGGATGGAAAATTCCAGATTACGCTCTGGTACTTATCTGTTTTGCTCTTCCTTAAGGCCTTGCTGATAGGTGGTGTAGAGGAAATTGGCTGGCGATATACTTTCCAGCCGATTTTGGAGGAGAAGATTAATTATGTATTGGCCACACTAGTCACCTTCTTGGCCTGGGGCTCTTGGTATTTTGCTTATTATTATATTGACGGAACCTTAGCAAAACTTTCCTTGACCGGTTTGGCCAGCTTTTATCTGGGTCTTCTGATTAATTCCTTTATTTTATCAGCTCTCTACCGCAAGACCAAGAGTCTCTGGATTTGTGTCATGACCCATGCCCTCATCAATACCCTTGCCCAAGTGTCTCTTGGTGGCAATAGATTTCTTGCCTTAGCTTGCCAAGTGCTGATTATAATCTTAGCAATCCTAGTTTCCACGACTTGGTTTTAACCCAGAGTAAATGACTTTTGAATCGCATATAAAAATGAGCTCTCGTTTGGATAGCTCATTTTTTGTCTTAAAAAGCCGGTCGGCTTTATTTCTTCTTCATTTCACCGTGAGGGAAGTAGCTTCCTTCTGGCAGGTCACGGATGATAACGTGGATGTTTTCCTTGGGTGCGTTGGCAACGCGGGAAACGACCTCGGTGACTTCGCGGGCCAGTTCAATTTTTTGGTCCTGCGTGCGGCCTTCAAAAAGGTCAATTTTTACAAATGGCATGGGAATTCCTCCTAAAAATTTATTACCAGCTTCATTTTAGCATGAATCCGCAAATATAGACAGGAGAAATAGTAGAAGATTAGGCTGAGATAGTTGAAGACTGTATAAAAATCAGGAAGAAGATAAGAGTCGTTATTTCTGAGGCTCACTAGTTTTTGGGCTCGTACTTACTTTAAAAAGGAAGAGAAGAGTGATTGTCTTTCTCCCAAAGTTTCTAAGTGAGCACGATTCTTGCCCACTTACTTACAATCATTTATAGTTAAACTTGTATCTGAAACAGACACCTGTTATGTTCGGATAATCGAGAAAAGGGAGAAGTCATGGCTACAAATTTGCTTTATCAGTTGAGGCAAGAGAATTTGGCAGGCTTGATTAAAGAAATACGTGCCATTACATAAAAATTGCTAACCCGAAGATAAGGAGAAAGAAATTACCTATGAAAGCAGCACTAGTAAGTCAGTATAACAAAAATAATATCAATCTCGAGATGACAGAAATACCCATACCGCAAATTGGCCCCGATGATGTCCTGATCAAGGCAAGGGCAGCAGGGGTCAATCCTTTGGATAATATGATTTCTCGTGGAGAGGTTAAAATTATCGTTCCTTACAAACTACCTCAAATTGCTGGTAATGAGTTTGTCGGAATTGTTGAGAAAGTCGGTAGCCAAGTGACGGGATTCCAAGCAGGCGACCGTGTTTTTGCCCGACTGCCACTTGACCGTATTGGTGCTTTCGCTGAATATCTTGCTGTAGACTACCATGCTCTAGCTTTGGTACCTGACTATTTGACAGATATCGAGGCGGCAGGCGTCCCATTGACTTCACTGACCATTATGCAGTCTCTGGAGCTTATAGAGGCTAAAGAAGGAAAAACTCTCTTTATCTCAGGAGGTACTGGTAGCCTTGGTGCGATGGCTATTCCTCTTGCTAAGGCCAAAGGCTTGATTGTTGTTACTAATGGCAGTATCGGCAACAAAGAGCGTGTTTTAAAGCTGGGAGTGGATCGTTTCATTGACTACAAAACAGAAGACTACAGTCAGACCCTTAGTCAAGTTGACTATGTCTTGGATACCTTGGGTGGCTCTGAGATCAAGAAGCAATTTTCCATCATGAAAGAAGGTGGACAACTAGTTTCCCTACGTGCTATGCCAAACGGCAGCTTCGCTAAACGGATGAAGCTTCCCAAATGGAAACAAATCGCCATGGGTTTCGCTGGTCGTAAATTTGATAAGCTAGCTAAAAAATACGGCGTTGGTTATCATTTCGTCTTTGTAGAAGCTAATGGCCGGCAGCTGCAAGAAGTTGCAGACATTTTTAGCGAACTTCAGATTAAACCATCTATTGATAGGGTTTATAAATTCGCTGATGTCAACCAAGCCTTGGATAAGGTTGCTAACGGCCATTCAAAAGGAAAAACTGTCTTGACTTTTGACTAATGTTCAAATCCCTAGAAATATTTATCCAAGGTAATTACCAAAGTTACCCTAAGCTGAGTAATTATTTAATTTGTTTTGTGCTACAATAAAGCCATGAAACAAGATGTATTGAAGCAGCTCTACCAAGATTTATTGAAAAATCTGGGAGACCAGGGTAACTGGCCGGCAGAAAGCCCCGAAGAAATCATACTCGGTGCCATTTTGGTGCAAAATACCCGCTGGGAAAATGTCCTTCTTTCCATTAATAATTTACGACAAGTCCTTGATGGAGATTTCAAGAAGATTCTTGATTTGGAGCCGGAGACCTTACAGGATTTAATTCGTCCCACAGGATTTTACAAAAATAAAAGTAAATCTATTCTTAGGGTATTTAGCTGGCTAGACCAGCATGCTTACAATTACGGGGAGATTGAAGATAACTACGGCAAGAATCTAAGAGATGAACTATTGGGTCTCTTTGGCATCGGTCAGGAGACCGCCGATGTCCTTTTGCTCTATGTATTTGACCAACTGGTCTTTATCGCTGACAAATATGCTCAGAAACTATTTTCAAGTCTCACAAGGAAAGAGTTTTCTGACTATTCCAGCCTACATCAAGCGGTTGAGCTAGAAGGATTTAGCCTATCAGAAGCTCAGCAATTTCATATTCTTATCCTTGAATTTGGCAAAATCTATTTTGCTCGGGGAGCCAGTTTTGAAGAGAGTTTTTTATTTGGAGCAACTTTTGACTTAACTTGAGAGTAAAACTATTGACTTAGCTATAAAAGTTAGCATTAAATATTCGATTAGGAACTTAGCCATCGGGTCAGGTTCTTATTAATTTTACCAAGACGACTTGGTTTGGACGAGGGCGAGTGTAGTGCTATCAAAGCAGTTTGAGCTAGGGTGAGGATTAGTCTCGAATAACTCTTGGCCATGGTTTTTAAAAAAGTTTAGTGCACTCAACTTAGTTTTGCCAAGCAAAGTCTAGGAGCCGCAAGCTCCTGGGAACAAAAACATGATTTTGCTTTATTATGTAAGAGTTTTCTTGATTATTAGCCCCTGCCAATGGCTGGCATTTTATGGTAAAATAGTACCATTAACGTTTTAGACAGGATGAAGATTTTGGCACAGTTATACTATCGCTATGGGACTATGAATTCGGGGAAATCCATTGAGATTCTCAAGGTTGCTTACAACTATGAGGAGCAGGGCAAGCCGGTCGTTCTCCTGACCTCGGCTCTGGATACTCGGGATGGCATCGGCTGGGTTTCCAGTCGGATTGGCCTCAAGCGTCAGGCTAAGCCGATTTCTAGCGATACCGACATTTTTGGTTATATTGAAAATTTGCCAGACAAGCCATTTTGCGTTTTGGTGGATGAATGTCAATTTCTGACCAAGGGTAATGTTTTTGATTTAGCCAGAGTAGTTGATGAACTGGATGTCCCTGTCATGGCCTTTGGTCTTAAAAACGATTTCCGCAATCACCTTTTTGAAGGGTCCAGAGAGCTCTTGCTCCTGGCGGATAAAATCGAAGAAATCAAGACCATCTGCCAATACTGTAGCAAGAAGGCCACCATGGTCTTACGCATGAAAGACGGCCAGCCTGTTTACGAGGGCCAGCAGGTCCAAATCGGTGGTAACGAGACCTATGTCTCTGTCTGTCGCAAGCATTATTATCATCCGCAACTAGAAAGTGAGAAGAATCAGGACGAATGAATATCTATGATCAATTACAGGCGGTGGAGGACCGCTACGAGGAGTTGGGCGAATTGCTCAGTGACCCTGATGTGGTCTCTGATACAAAACGCTTTATGCAGCTCTCACGAGAAGAAGCCTCAAGCCGCGAAACTGTGACTGTTTATCGGGAGTACAAGCAGGTCCTGCAAGCCATCTCTGATGCAGAAGAGATGATTAAAGAGGCCGGAGGCGACCCCGAACTGGAAGAGATGGCTAAGGAAGAACTCAAGGACTCTAAGATAGCCAAGGAAGACTACGAAGAAAAGATGAAAATCTTGCTTCTGCCTAAGGATCCAAACGACGATAAGAATATCATCCTCGAAATCCGCGGGGCTGCTGGTGGTGATGAAGCCGCCCTATTTGCCGGCGACCTGCTCAATATGTACCAGAAGTATGCCGAAAGTCAGGGCTGGCGTTTCGAAGTCATGGAAGCCTCCTACAATGGAGTTGGCGGCATTAAAGAAGTCGTCGCTATGGTATCTGGTCAATCCGTTTATTCCAAGCTCAAGTATGAATCGGGTGCTCACCGTGTGCAACGGGTTCCTGTCACCGAAAGTCAGGGACGGGTCCACACCTCAACCGCTACGGTTCTGGTCATGCCAGAAGTGGAAGAAGTGGAGTACGACATTGACCCTAAAGACTTGCGAGTCGACATCTACCACGCCTCCGGTGCTGGTGGACAGAACGTCAATAAGGTAGCGACAGCGGTCCGAATGGTCCATATTCCAACCGGTATCAAGGTTGAAATGCAGGAAGAGCGGACCCAGCAGAAGAACCGTGATAAGGCTATAAAAATTATCCGAGCTCGGGTGGCTGACCACTTTGCTCAGATTGCTCAGGATGAGCAGGATGCCGAACGGAAATCGACCATCGGTACCGGTGACCGCTCTGAGCGGATTCGCACCTATAACTTCCCACAAAATCGGGTGACCGACCACCGCATCGGTCTAACTCTGCAAAAGCTGGACACTATTCTCTCTGGCAAGATGGATGAAGTGATTGATGCCCTGGTTCTCTATGACCAAACCAAGAAACTGGAAGAGCTAGCTCAATGACCTACGTCCAATTATTTCTCCGTTACGAGCTGGAGCTGGAAAAAGCTCATGAGGAGCCGGAAAGTCTGACCTTCACCTTTAGAAATCTCAAAAAACTTGACTTTACCGAGTTTACCCTGCTCTTAAGGCAGGAAGTCAGTCAGGAGGATAGGCAGCTTATTGAGAGAATCGCCGACCGCCTTCTGGCTCATGAACCTGCCCAGTACATTATTGGTCACGAGGTTTTTCATGACCTGAGGTTCAAAGTAGACGAGCGAGTATTGATACCTAGGCCTGAAACAGCTGAATTGGTTGATTTGATTTTGGCTGAAAATGAGGCAGAGCAAGTTGATTTGCTAGATCTGGGAACAGGCAGCGGGGCCATTGCCATTGCCCTGGCTCACAGTCGACCAGATTGGCAGGTACAGGCTTCTGATATTTCTCAGAAAGCCCTCAGTCTAGCAAGGGAAAATGCCCAAGCGAACCAAGTTGTGGTTGATTTCCAGCAGTCGGATGTCTTCAGCCAGCTTTCGGGAAGCTTTGATATCATCGCCAGCAATCCGCCCTATATTTCTGAGGCGGACAAGCATGAGGTTGGGCTCAATGTCTTGAATTCTGAACCTCATCTGGCTCTCTTTGCGGACGAGGAGGGATTGGCTATTTACCGAAAAATCGCTGACCAGACTGGGAAATATCTCAAGCCCTCTGGCAAGATTTATTTGGAAATTGGCTATAAGCAGGGTCAAATAGTTTCCCAGATTTTCCAAAAGGTCTTCCCAGACAAGCGGGTCAGGGTTTTACCCGACCAATTTGGTCAAGACAGGATGGTGGTGGTCGATAATGGCTAACCTAGAGCCTCTTAAAACGATTTTGGCAAATGGAGGAGTAGTCGTTCTGCCGACCGAGACCGTCTATGGTCTCTTTGCTAGGGCCTTGGACCAGAAAGCCGTTCAGCAGGTCTATACCCTCAAGGGGCGGCCAACAGACAAGGCTATGAACCTAAATGTGGCCTCTTATCAGGATATTTTGGCCTACAGTCAGGATCAGCCCAGCTATCTGAGAAAGCTCTATCAGACTTTTTTGCCGGGCCCTTTGACTATTATTCTCAAGGCCAATGACCGAGTCCCTGTCTGGGTGAATTTCGGCCTAGATACTGTTGGCTTTCGGCTGCCAAATCACCCTGTCACTCAAGAATTGATTGCCGAATTTGGCCCCCTAGTTGGGCCTTCGGCCAATTTATCTGGTCAAGCATCTGGCAAGATTTTTGCGGATATTATGACAGATTTTAGTCAGCAGGTCAGTGGACTGGCAGATGATTCAGCTATCCAAGGTTTGGATTCAACCATCCTTGATTTATCTGGAGTTCAGGCTAAAATCCTCCGCCAGGGGGCCATTAGTCAGGAAGACCTGCTGGAGGCAGTCCCAGAATTGAATTTCTAGTCTAGGAGGTTGGCATATGTTAAGACCATTAGCACTTTCAGATGCCGAGGCCCTTCAAGCTATCAATGAGTTGGCCTTAGGTTATCAGTTTCCCTTGGACCTGACCCAGCAACAATTAAAGAAGCTCTTAGGGGATGACCATCATATCCTTCTAGGCTTTGAAGACCCAAGTAGTGGTCGTTTGTTGGGTTATGTTCATGCAGAAGTTTTTGACACACTTTACTCTGAAACTGCTTTGAATATCTTGGGACTTGCAGTTTTGCCCGACTACCAAAATCAGGGGATTGGCAAAAGATTGATGCAGGCTCTAGAAGCTCAGGCTAAAAGCAGAAGCTATGCCTTTATTCGACTACATTCAAGTGCCCAACGCCAGTCTGCCCATGCTTTTTATAGAAAAATTGGATACAATGGAGACAAACTCCAGAAACGCTTTATTAAAACTGTGGAGTGAATATATGGAGTTTGACTCGCTCTAAAATTCTGGTTGGGCAACTCTCATCCCTCGAAATTTTATGGGATAGAGGTCAACCTGGCTAATCGCCAAGGTAGCTGTTTTTAGATTCTAAACTAAATATTTTTGGTTTAGGCCAGCAGCCTCAAACCCTAAAAGATGAGATTGAGACAGAAGTTGGTGGCTTTTTGTTCTACCGATTTCTGTCTCAATCGCAATAACACTTTTTGACATCCGTGAGGTAATTTTATGATTTTTGACAAAGAAGACTATAAGGCCTTCGATCCAGAGCTCTGGCAGGCCATCGCTAAAGAAGAGGACCGCCAGCAAAACAACATCGAGTTGATTGCTTCAGAAAACGTTGTTTCTAAGGCCGTTATGGCGGCCCAAGGTTCTGTCTTGACCAACAAGTATGCCGAAGGTTATCCAGGCAAACGCTATTATGGTGGGACCGACATTGTCGACGTGGTTGAAAACCTAGCTATCGAGCGGGCCAAGGAACTCTTTGGTGCCAAATTCGCCAATGTCCAACCCCATTCGGGCTCCCAGGCTAATGCGGCTGCCTATATGGCTCTGATTCAACCTGGCGATACCGTCATGGGTATGGATTTGTCAGCCGGAGGTCACCTGACCCACGGCTCACCTGTTTCTTTCTCAGGTAAGACCTATAATTTTGTGGCTTACAATGTTAACAAGGAAACAGAAGAGCTGGACTATGAGCAAATCAAAGAACTGGCCCTGCAACATCAACCCAAATTGATTGTAGCGGGAGCGTCGGCCTATTCGCGGACCATTGATTTTGTCAAGTTCCGTCAGATTGCTGACCAGGTTGGTGCCTATCTCATGGTTGATATGGCTCATATCGCTGGCTTGGTGGCTGCTGGTCTCCATCCTAGTCCTGTGCCTTACGCCCACGTAACCACAACAACCACCCACAAGACCCTGCGTGGTCCGCGTGGTGGCTTGATTTTGACCAATGATGAAGCCTTGGCTAAGAAGCTTAATTCAGCAGTCTTCCCTGGATTGCAGGGTGGTCCTCTGGAACACGTTATCGCTGCCAAGGCTGTTGCACTAAAAGAAGCCCTGGATCCTGCTTTCAAGGACTACGGTCAAAATGTCATCAAGAATGCCAAGGCTATGGCAGATGTCTTTGGTCAGCATCCAGACTTCCATGTCATTTCAGGCGGAACCGACAACCATGTCTTCCTGGTTGATGTAACCAAGGTAGTGGAAAATGGCAAGTTGGCTCAAAATATCTTGGAAGGGGTCAACATCACCCTCAACAAGAACAGCATTCCTTTTGAAACCCTATCACCTTTTAAGACCTCTGGTATTCGCATCGGTAGTCCAGCCATCACCAGTCGTGGTATGGGTGTCGCTGAAAGCACCAAGATTACTGAACTGATGATAGAAGCCTTGGAGAATCACGAGGATGAGGCTGCCCTAGACCGAATCCGCCAGGATGTTAAGCGACTAACCGACGCTTTCCCACTTTACTAAAATGCTAGATTTATATTTAAAGAAAATTATTATTCACCAATTCAGTCCTGACGATACCGAAATCGCCTTCGCTGATAAACCTCTGACCTTAACACCTAGTTTGGATGACTACTTTCGCAAGAAGCTGAGCAAGGTCTTCACGGCCGATGCCAAGCGGGGTGTTTTTGGGCCTGAAAATGACTTCCTTGCCAATCTGGGGGACGATTTGTTAGAATCCTCCCGCAAGATTGCCCAGCTATGGAAGGAAGAGTTCGTCATCAGCGAGGATCAAAAGACTAATGACTTGATTTTCATCCAGTTCGACAAGGAAGGACAGGAGCATTTCGCCTTCCTCCGGGTTGTTCTTAAGGAAAATCTGGCCCATATTCTGGGAGATGATGAGCAACCGCTCAAGGTCACTCAAAATAATTTCCCTCCGGCAGCTCAGACCCCTGATGAGGCCCTGGTTATCAATCGCCAGAGCAAGCAGTATTACCTGATTGAAAAGCGGATCAAGCACAATGGTAGCTTTGCCAATTATTTCTCGGAAAATCTGCTCAAGGTCAAACCTGAACAGTCGGTCAATAAATCCATTAAACAGCTGGAAAAGACCGCCCAAAAGGTGGCCGATGATTTCAACAAGGACGATTTTAATTTCCAATCCAAGATGAAATCAGCCATTTTCAAAAACCTGGAAGAAGATCAGGAATTGTCACCTGAAAAACTGGCCAACCAGCTCTTTGACGATAATCTGACGGCTCGGCTGACCTTTGTCGACCAGCTCAAGGAAAGCATACCAGAGCCCATTCCGGTAGCAGATGTGGATGTTTCTCGCCAATCTAAAAAGTTGGAAAGTCAGAAGCTCTCCCTCTCCAATGGCATTGAGCTGATTGTTCCCAATGGCGTCTATCAGGACGCGGAATCGGTTGAATTTATCCAAAATAATGATGGCACCTATTCCATCCTAATCAAAAATATCGAGGATATTCAAAACAAATAATATGTTTAAAAAAATTAGACGCATCATCTATGTGCTCATCGCCTTACTGGCCATTTATAAGGGAGTCACGATTTACCAATCGGTCAAACGTGTCCTGGCCTATCGCCCCCTGGTCGAGAAGGTCTTAGCAGAAGATGATAACGATACCAATGAGGACCTGGTGCTGGCGGTGATTTACACCGAGACCAAGGGCCAAGATGACGATGTCATGCAGTCCAGCGAGAGCTCGACCGGCACCACCAAGTCCATTCGAGATAATAAGGAAAGTATCAAGCAGGGCACCAGGGTTCTGGCCCAGAATTTAGAGAAGGCCCAGGCAGCCAAGACCGATTCTTGGACAGCCGTCCAGGCCTATAATTTCGGGACCAATTACATTGATTACGTCTCTAAAAGAGGGGGCAAGAACACCATCCAGTTGGCCAAGGCCTATTCCAAGGATGTCGTCGCTCCCAGCCTGGGCAATAAGACTGGCAAGACCTATTACCATATCAATCCCGTTTCCATCCTCTACGGTGGCGGGAAGCTCTATGTCAACGGCGGTAATCACTATTATGCCAAACAAGTTCAATTCAGTCTTTTTCTGATTCGATTGGTTGATAGGTTATAGAAATGAAAGACTTATTAAAATACTTCCGGGGTTATATCATGGAAACCTTCCTCGGACCCCTTTTCAAACTTTTGGAGGCCAGCTTTGAATTGCTGGTTCCTATTATCATCGCTAGGATAGTCGACAAGGCCATTCCTCATAAGGATACCACTCACCTCTTTATGATGATTGGCCTTTTGGTCTGTCTGGCTATTTTTGGGGTCCTGGTCTCCATTACCGCTCAATATTATTCGTCAAAAGCAGCAGTAGGCTACACCAAGCAGCTGACCAAGGACCTTTACAAGAAGATTATGAAGCTGCCCAAGGAAAGCAGGGACCGCCTGACGACAGCCAGTCTGGTCACCCGACTTTCCAGTGATACCTATCAAATCCAGACCGGTATCAACCAATTTTTGCGGCTCTTCCTGCGAGCACCGATTATCGTTTTCGGTTCGGTTATCATGGCCTACTTGATTAGCCCTAAAATCACCATCTGGTTTGCGGTCATGGTTGTCCTCCTTTTCCTTTTGACTTACATCATGTCCCGCCTGGTCAATCCTCTCTATCTCATTATCAGGAAATTGACTGACCGATTGGTCAGTAAGACCCGTGGGCAGTTGGAAGGGATGCAGGTCATCCGAGCCTTCGGTCAAATCGAAAGGGTTAAACAAGAATTCGCTGACCTCAACCAGTCCTACACCAGAGCCCAAATCAAAACCGGCTTTCTCTCTAGTCTGGTCAGCCCTCTGACCTTCCTGATTGTTAATGGTACCCTGGTCATTGTTATCTGGCAAGGAAACCTAGCTATTGGTGAAAACTTGCTAACTCAGGGGTCTCTGATTGCCCTGGTCAATTATCTGCTCAATATTCTGGCCGAATTGCTCAAATTGGCCATGATGGTCACCAATCTCAACCAGAGCTTCATCAGTGCCCGCCGGGTTCAGGAAGTTTTCGAGCAAAAGCAGGAAAATCTTAACGATAGTATTGACCTACTAAAGGCTGATAAGAAAGAAGTCTTGACCATTTCCGACATGACCTTTACCTATCCGACAGCGGCCAGACCCTCTCTTAATGATATTTCTCTGAGCCTGGATCAAGGCCAGACTCTGGGGGTTATCGGCGGTACTGGTTCTGGGAAATCGACCCTGGTTCAGCTTATCATGGGCCTCTATCGTGCTCAGGAAGGCCAGTTAGCTATTTTTGTAGAAGGCCAAAGCCCAGCCAACCTAGCCCAATGGCGGGAATGGGTCGGTCTGGTTCCGCAAAAGGCCGAACTCTTTCAGGGGACCATCCGCTCTAATTTAACCCTGGGAATGGATACCAGTCAGGTTTCTGATGACCGGCTCTGGTGGGCCCTGGACATCGCTCAAGCCAGCGATTTCGTTAAGGAGAAGGAGCAGGGGCTGGATTCCGAGGTTAAGGAATTCGGCCGTAACTTCTCTGGCGGTCAACGGCAACGTTTGACCATCGCCAGAGCCGTCCTCAAACAGGCTCCTATCCTGATTTTGGATGACTCGACATCAGCCCTGGATTATCTGACCGAAAGCAAGTTGCTTAAGGACATCAAATCTGAGCTCAAAACCAGCCTAATTCTAATTTCGCAACGGACCAACAGCCTTAAGTCGGCTGATAAGATTTTAGTCTTGGACAAGGGAAATCAAGTCGGTCTTGGCAGTCACCAAAGCCTCTTGGCTGATTGCCCAACCTACCAAGATATCCATTATTCGCAACACAAGGAGGACCAAGCATGACACACTCACCCTTAAAACGTTTGGTCAAAGACTTCGCCAAGCAGAAGTTCCTTCTAGCCTTGGCCCTTGTCGGTATTTGTATGCAGGTGGCCTTGACCATCTATCTACCAATCTTAATTGGGAATGCAGTCGATGCCGTCTTGGTCCCCAACAATCGTCAGCTGATTTGGGAAATTATCTTCAAAATGCTCCTGGTTATCGGGGCTAACACCCTGATCCAATACCTCAATCCTCTGATTTATAACAAGCTGGTCTTTGGCTTTAGTCAGGATTTGCGACAAAGGGTTATCGACAAGGTTCATGAACTACCGATTTCTGCCCTCAGTCAGTCGGTCGGTGATATGGTCAGTCGGGTAACAACCGACATCGAACAGCTCAACAACGGCCTTCTCATGGTCTTTAACCAATTCTTTGTTGGCCTCTTGACCATCTTGGTGGTTCTTGTGACCATGGCCAAGATTGATTGGATCATGATGCTTCTGGTCTTGCTGCTGACCCCGCTGTCCCTCTTCCTAGCCCGTTTTATCGCTCGCAAGTCCTTTACCCTCTTTCAAAAGCAGACCCAGTCTCGTGGCCGTCAAACCCAGCTGATCGAGGAAAGTCTTAACCAAGAGAGTTTGATTCACAGCTTCAATGCCCAAGATGAGTTTATTGAGAATTTCTTTGAGGTCAATGAAACCTATGCTGACTATTCTCAGAGTGCCATTTTCTACTCATCAACGGTCAACCCTGCCACCCGCTTTATCAACGCCCTCATCTATGCCCTCTTGGCAGCAGTAGGGGCCATTCGGATTATGAATGGAGCCTTCTCTATCGGGCAGTTGACGACCTTTCTCAACTACGTCACCCAATACACCAAGCCCTTCAATGATATTTCTTCGGTCTTGGCAGAATTGCAGGGGGCCCTAGCCTGTGCCCAACGCCTCTACCAGGTGCTGGATCAAGATAGCCTAGAAGAAACTGGTCAAGAAATCCTCACCAGCGACCAGGTTCAAGGAAGACTGACCTTTGACCATGTTAATTTTGGCTACACGCCCTATAAAACTCTGATCAAAGATCTTAGTATTGACATACCAGCTGCTAGTCGAGTGGCCATTGTCGGACCAACCGGAGCTGGGAAGTCCACCCTTATCAATCTGCTTATGAGATTTTACGAGGTCAATTCAGGCCAAATCCTTCTGGACGACCAACCAACAACCAACTATACTCGGGAAAGTTTGCGGAAGCAAATTGGGATGGTCCTCCAGGATACTTGGCTACAAGAGGCTACCATCCACGACAATATTGCCTTTGGTCATCCCAATGCTACCCGTGAATTGGTAGTAGAAGCGGCCAAAGCAGCCAATGCCGACTTCTTCATCAAGCAGCTTCCTGACGGCTATGATACCTATCTGTCCGATGCTGGAGCCTCGCTCTCGCAAGGGCAGCGACAACTCCTGACTATCGCCCGCATCTTCGTGGCCGTGCCTAAGATTTTGATACTGGACGAAGCCACCTCCTCCATTGATACCAGAACCGAAAGTCTGATTCAGGATTCCTTTGAAAAGCTTATGCGGGGACGGACCAGCTTTATCATCGCCCACCGTCTCTCGACCATCCAGAATGCCGATATCATCCTCGTTATGGTTGATGGTAACATCGTTGAACATGGCAACCATCAGGAACTCATGCAGGCCAAGGGTGTCTACTACAAGATGCAGACCGCCCAAAGTCAAGCCTAAAAAGTGGAAAGAAAAGGGAGACTAATGAATTTAAAGGCCATCCATCATGTTGCTATCATCGTTTCCGATTACGAGAAATCTCGAGACTTCTATGTCAATAAACTAGGTTTTGCAGTTATTCGCGAGCATCATCGACCTGAGCGCCACGATTACAAGTTGGATCTGCGCTGTGGTCAGGCTGAACTAGAAATCTTCGGCAATAAGACCACGGATCCTGCCTATCAGGCCCCACCCAAACGCTTATCCTTCCCAGAAGCCTGCGGCCTAAGACACCTAGCATTTCGGGTAGAAAACATCGAAGCAGTCGTCAAAGAATTAGCCAACCAAGGCATCGAATCCCTTCCTATTCGGAAAGATGATTTCACCGGCGAAAAGATGACCTTTTTCTTCGATCCCGACGGTCTGCCCTTGGAGTTACACGAGTAGGAAACATAACCATAATTATGTAAATAACAATCTAATTGACACTGTCCAAATCCTGGGCAGTTTTTACTTTTATTATGGGGAAGGCAATGATTGGCTGTTGGTAAATTTGTCAGCTATTACTAATTTTAGCTTTATCTGATAAAATAAAAATATCGAATTATTTTAAGGGAGTTAAAACTGAATGAGAATTGAGCGCGTCTATAATAATAATGTCGTTCAGGTCACTGATAAGCATCAAGAAGAAATCATCATGGGGAGAGGCTTGGGTTTTCAAAAGAAGCCTGGGGATGATGTCGACTTGGAAAAAATCGAGAAGCGCTTTGTCTTACAAGAGACGGACCAAGACATGGTCGGCGAGCTTTCTCGTGTCTATCAGGATTTAAGCAGCCAAGAACTCAACCTTGTTTTGGCCATTATTGATCGAGGGCAGGAACTTCTTAAGCAAACTTTCGAGATTTCCCTCTATATTGCCTTGGCGGACCACCTCCAGTATGCCATCAAAAGAACTCGTGAAGGTATTACTTTGCAAAATCCTCTGGCCTGGGAAGAAGGAAAATAATATCGAGATTGAATTCGCTCCTGAGGATGAGGAAATTCTCAAGAATACCGTTGACTTCATTTCCTTCTCTTACTATATGAGTGTCGCAGCGGCCCATGACCCTGAAAATTATACCAGTGGTCGTGGCAATGTCCTGGGTGGTATTGAAAATCCCTATTTGGAGAAATCCGAATGGGGTTGGGCTATCGATCCAGTCGGATTGCGTTTGGTTCTTAACGATTTCTACGATCGTTACCAATTGCCACTTTTCATCGTTGAAAATGGCCTGGGGGCCAAGGATGTTTTGGTGGATGGTCCAGACGGACCAACAGTCCAAGATGACTACCGCATCGACTATCTCCAAAAGCATCTGGTTCAGGTTGGCCAAGCCCTGCAAGATGGAGTTGAACTATGGGGTTACACGACCTGGGGACCAATTGATTTGGTATCAGCCTCCACGGCTCAACTTAGCAAACGTTACGGCTTCATCTATGTGGACCGAAACGACGATGGTAGCGGTAGCTTAGCTCGCTATAAGAAGAAATCTTTCAACTGGTATAAGGAAGTCATCGCCACAAACGGTGACAGCCTCTACCAAGATTAAGCACCAAAAAACTAGTACCGATACCCGCTTGATTCTCCCTCAAGTTACTAGTATGACATCCCCCAATCTACGAGGCAACAAGCGTAGATTGGGGGATTTTTTTAATTCCGTAGTTTTTGCAAACTCTTTGTTAACTGAAGGTCTGTTTTAACAGACTTTCTTTAATAAGTCCTGTATAATGGACTTATTGGTTAGATAATGATTGAAAGGAAAACAAACTTGTTTAAAATTTCTACTTACTTATCAGAAAATCCTATTCTGGTATTAGCATTAATCTTCTATATCTTATTGGAGTTTTATAGTAGCTTCAAACACTATAAAAAAGTTGCGACATTTGAGCTGACAATCTTCAGGCGTTTTTTTAATCAAGTCGAGTCAAAGCTGAATTCTAAGCAGATTGATTTGATTAGAATCCTAGTAAATATTTGTCTTGTTGTTTGTTTCTATCTGCTGATTTCGAAATATATTTCTCTTCCCAAATGGCGATTTACCGCTCCCTATTTCCAATTCGTTTTATTCGTTAGCCTCGTTGCCAAACCTGTCAATTACCTCTTTGATGTATTTTTTGACTCACCAAATAAAAATAATAGCAAAAAGAACAATAGATCCAAGACTTTCGGTACCATTGAAAGATTAGCTATCGGTTTTTTGTTACTATTTAAAGCCTTCGAAACCATCGGTCTAATCCTAGCCGCCAAAGCTCTTGTCCGTGAAAATAAAGCAAGATGATAATCTTGCTGAATTCTACTTTATAGGAACCCTTTTCAGCTTGATAGGCGTACTAGGTGCTTGGGCGATCTGCTTTTGGTGAACAAGCCATGACAGGATGGCAATAAACTTATTGAGTATTCCCAAGTCGCTTATAAGGGCAAATAATCAAGAACTCCGATATAGTGGACTTTGGACTAACTCCCCAAAAGTTTCAATTGGCTAAATAAAACTTTTCAAGTATAATAAAACAGTCAAAAAATTTTAGAAAGATTTGTGAGAAGGAGAAGGGGAGCTTTGGAAAAGGCCACCCATTCTCTTCTCAAAGAGGTAGAGCACTATGTCTCAATCTTATATCAATGTTATCGGGGCGGGTTTAGCCGGTTCCGAGGCTGCCTACCAGATTGCCAAGCAGGGTATTCCTGTTAAGCTCTATGAAATGCGGGGTGTTAAGCCAACCCCCCAGCATAAAACCGATAATTTTGCTGAGCTGGTTTGTTCCAATTCCTTCCGTGGGGATAGCCTGACCAACGCAGTCGGCTTGCTTAAGGAAGAAATGCGTCGCCTCGATTCCATTATTATGCGAAATGGGGAAGACCACCGAGTGCCAGCAGGGGGAGCTATGGCCGTTGATCGAGAAGGTTACGCCCAAGCGGTGACCGATGAACTACACAAGCATCCTCTAATCCAAGTCGTCCGAGAGGAAATCACAGAGATTCCTGACGATGCTATCACCGTCATTGCGACTGGTCCCCTGACTAGTGATGCCCTGGCTGATAAAATTCATCAACTCAACGGTGGCGACGGTTTTTATTTCTATGATGCTGCAGCCCCAATCGTCGATATCTCAACTATTGACCGCAGCAAGGTCTATCTCAAATCTCGCTATGATAAGGGGGAGGCTGCCTATCTCAACTGCCCCATGACCAAGGAAGAATTTATGGCCTTTCACCAGGCCCTGACAACAGCCGAAGAAGCTCCCCTCAATGAGTTTGAGAAGGAAAAATACTTTGAAGGCTGCATGCCCATCGAGGTTATGGCCAAGCGAGGTATTAAGACCATGCTCTATGGTCCCATGAAACCGGTTGGCTTGGAATATCCTGATGATTACCAAGGACCTCGTGACGGCGATTTCAAGGCTCCTTATGCAGTCGTTCAGCTCCGCCAGGACAATGCGGCCGGTTCCCTCTACAATATGGTTGGTTTTCAAACCCACCTCAAGTGGGGCGAACAGAAGCGAGTCTTTCGGATGATTCCGGGACTAGAAAATGCTGAATTTGTCCGTTATGGTGTCATGCACCGTAATTCCTATATGGATTCCCCAAATTTATTGACCCAAACCTTCCAATCTAAGAAGCAGTCCAACCTCTTTTTCGCTGGTCAGATGACTGGCGTAGAAGGTTATGTCGAATCTGCTGCCTCAGGCCTGGTTGCTGGACTCAATGCTGCCCGCCTCTTTAAGGGAGAAGAACCCCTGGTCTTCCCTGAGACGACAGCTATCGGTAGCCTGCCACACTATGTGACCCACACCGACAGCAAGCACTTTCAACCCATGAATGTCAACTTCGGCATTATCAAGGAATTGGACGGTCCCCGCATCCGTGACAAAAAAGAGCGTTATGAAAAAATCGCCCAACGAGCACTGGAGGATTTAGCCAAGGTGCCCCTATAATAAAGGATGACTGTTTAAACAGACTAGTTAGACATAGGTCTCCCATTTCCAATTCATATTTGAAAGGCCAAGCCAGAGAGGCTGGCCCTTTAGGATCTATAATTAGTCCCCTTAAACAAGTTGGATTCCTGATACTAATAGGGTTTTAAGAGTGCCTGCAAAAAGAGCCAAGCTTAATTAAAATAATCAGTGTAGCTCGGAACAAGAGTGACAGCGAGATAACCTAACATCCATTTAGGTGGAAGCCAGAAATCCATTTACAGGGATGTCTTGAGCTCACTAGTTTTTTAAGCTATAATAAGCCTATGAAATTAACCAAAAGACATTTTGGCTATCTCTTTCTGGTGATAGCCCTCATCTACGCAACCATCAATTACTGGTCAGTGGGCCAATCCATTTTGATGACCGTTTACGGTGCCAGCCTGCCTTTTATTGTTGGTGCTGGCATTGCCTATGTTGTCAATATTGTCATGTCGGGTTATGAGCATCTTCTGCGAAAAATTTTCGGTCGGGACATTCCTGGTAAACGTGCCATCAGTTTGCCCCTTTCCTACATCACTTTTGTTGTTGTCATCTTCCTGATTATTAAGATTGTTTTGCCGGATTTAATAGGGAGCATGAAATCCCTGCTCAGTATTGATGTTGACGGGATTGGCAAGCTTTTTAACAATGTTCAGAAGGATTCAAACTTCCAACGTTTTCTGCATTACTTCCATATTGACCTAAATAAGAGCACCTCTAACCTCCTTAATAAGTACAATAAGCAAATTTCTACAACCGTTATTGGTATTTTGACCAACCTTCTGACCTCAGTTACCAACCTCGCTTCGGGTCTCATCGCCCTTTTTATCAGTCTCGTCTTTTCAATGTATGTCTTGGCTGGCAAGGAGAAGTTGGGGCGTCAAGGAAATATGTTGGTCCACGCCTACCTTCCGAGATACGAAAAGAAGTTTCACTATGTTAGAAGAGTTGCCCACGAAAGTTTTCACGGCTTCTTTGTCGGCCAGACCCTCGAAGCCAGTATTCTGGGAAGCCTTTGTGCTCTAGGTATGCTCATTTTTAAGATTCCTTACCCCGGGACCATTGGAATCCTCGTTGGCTTTACAGCCCTAATCCCAGTCATTGGGCCTTACATCGGTCTATCAATCGGAGCTATCCTAATTGCGACCCAATCTGTCCCCCAAGCACTTTTCTTCGTGATCTATCTCATAATCCTACAGCAATTCGAAGGCAACTTGATTTATCCACGAGTCGTCGGCCATTCAATTGGTTTACCGCCTATGTGGGTCATCCTGGCGATTACAATCGGAGCCTCCCTCTGGGGAATCCTCGGTCTTATAATCGCCGTCCCATCCGCTGCCACAATTTATAAATTAGTCCGAAATCAAGTTTACACTAAGAAAGCTCAAGAAGAAAAACAAGCCTCAACCACCTAAACTCAAGGAATTAATATAGGAATAAGTGCTAGCCCTGATTTCTTATTAGGATACAAACAAAGAGTCAATTTCACTGCTCGGTTAAAGTTAGTGAAAAAGATAGAAAGGGAGTTGCAAGGGAAAATTAGTAAAGGACAAAGAAAGTCGTCATAGCGGTTTTCGCAGTCGCTCTAAATAAAGGATGATAGAGCGACTTTGCCACTTGCGACAGTATGTTTGACCAGTCGATAATGCTGATCAAACATACTTAGTACAGGAGGTAGCCCGTCCACTTATAGTGGCTGGCGTTGAACACTAGGTCCCTCGGGGGATTTAAGTGTCTTTCCTCCTGTGTAACCCCTTTCCTAATAGGCTTAATCATGTTATAATAGACTAAGATTTTCTAAGAAAGTTGGAAAAATAATGTCACAACGAAAGAAAAATACTTTACAACGCCTTTTGGTAATCTTAGTTTTGCTAGTTTCCCTAGGGCTCTTTGCCTGGCTCTGTACGGAAGTCTGGCAAATCAAGAATCTGGCCGAAAACCTAGGTGTTCATTTTACTAACCGGCGCGGGAAACTGGCTGAGTTAGATAGTCCCGTTCAGAAACTAATCTTTATCTTCACCGGTTGGTTGGTTTTGCAAATCGCTTTCTTCATCGGTCTTTTAAACCATTTTTTCAAGTCAACAAAAAACGACAGTGAGCGTGGTAGCAGAAGAGCAGAAGAACAACGAAAATCCAATCGTTATGAATCAGAAGATAACGAGGATGATGCGGACGAAGAAAGAGATAGTCGTCGGCATCATCGCAGCCGTAAAGAGGATAAAGATGAAGACAATGACTTTGAACCTCTGGATGAAGGCCCTAAACGGCGGCAAGTTTCAGCTAAGTTGAATTTCGATGAAGACACTGACACTGAAGAATCTGTCACTTCTAATACCGTTCACATTGAAGTGACGACACCACAATCAAGCAGATATGAAGACGACGATGATGAGGAGGATTATCTAGAAGTTCCAAAACCAGTTGGTCGTCGTTCTCGCAAGGATCGTCGTTAAAAGAAAAAAGTCGAACTAAGCTTCGACTTTTTCTAATGCTCTTGCCCAGATCCCTAGCAGGAGCTGGGGGCTTTTCATTTCAAAAAGGTCAGGAATTTCCGGACTGCCCCATCGTAAGTGGTAAGAGTTTTTAGAATAGTAAAAAGTTATAACCTTGATTAGAGGACAGATTAAAAAATCTGTTCTCTTTTTTGTTCGTTTAATCCATTCAAAAGGAAAGGAGATAGCGACCATGAAAGGTTTGGAAATTATCCTGGATATTGATCGATTAGAGATTTACCAGGTTATTGATCATGATGAGTCCCCAGCAGTAGAAAAAGAAACTGTAACGGCTAATTTATCAGATACAATGACCAACAGGTCTCAATCAATTCACCAGGAAGTTCAACTGAATTTATTTGAGACAATGGGATTATAGATTGGAGGAATCGATATGACGAGTGTTCGTCAGTTAATGACACAACTAGAAGGCTTAAATCCTGATGGGGGAGTGACTGAATGACAGGGATATATGAGCTCATTTTAAAGGATGGTCTCAGACAAACTCGATTTAAGAATAGTAAACTCAGGAGCCTTTCTTCAGCTGAGGAAGGGGCTAAGGGAGCTATCTTCGGGTATCGCTCTAAAGAGGCCATGATTGTGGCCAAGGGTCTAGTCTTAACGTCTCTGGAAGCCGTTGAAAGTCACCAAAAGGCTTTTACTCATTGGACCCCAAACGTTTATCGATACGGAACTTACAGCGATAAGAACCGTCAGATTACTAAGGGCCATAGTGAGGATAATCTGAGACAGATTAATACCTTCACTATAGACTTTGATGAAATTGAAAAGGCTGATGCCATGACTAGCAGCGACATTTTAACTGCTGCGATTGACTTGGGATTTATGCCTACAGCCATTTTAAAATCGGACCATGGCTATCAAGCCTACTTTGTTCTTTCTCAGCCAGCCTATGTAACGGCCAGCTCCGAGTTTAAGGTTATTAAGGTGGCTAAAACTATTTCCCAGAACCTAAGGCTTTACTTCCAAAAAGAGGGTTTGCCTGTTGATCTGACCTGCAACCACTTTGGAATCGCCAGGATGCCCAGAGAGGATAACTTAGAGTTTTATCATCCTGATTATTGCTACTCATTTGAGGAGTGGATTAATTGGTCGATGAAACAATCGGATTGGCCCGTTAAACGGCCCAATTTATCGGTTATCTCTGGGACACAGGGGAAAAAACAGATTGATGAACCCTGGTATCAAAAGCTGATGAATGAGTCGGTTATCAAAGGAGCCAAGGCTCAAATGGGAAGGAACAATGTTCTTTTCACTTTAGCCTTGGCTAATTACTCATCAGGTGTCTCTCAGGGCGATTGTGAGGTCGTTTTAGACCAATTCAATGACCGATTGGTCGAACCTCTCGCCTCAGAGGAAGTTCTCAAGATCGTTAAGAGTGCTTACTCGGAAAAATACGAAGCAGCTAGTAGTGATTATATCTTGTTGTTATGTAAGACCTGGGTTAACGAGAACTTGACGACAAAAGACCTCTTTATCAGGCAGGGCTGGACTAAGTTTAAAAAGAAACGTAGTCAACGGACCCGTTCTCATTTCTATGAGTGGAAAGAAGATGTCCTAGCCTATCTGAGGGAAGAAACTTCAGTGGATAGCCCAATGCTTCAAACCTCTAAGAAAGCCATTAGGGAGGCTCTTAAAATTCCTGAAAGAAGCCTGGATAAAGTCTTGCAACTGCTCAAGGAAGACCAAAAGGTCTTCTACAAGGTCAAAGCTGGCCGTGGTGGCGGTATTTGGATTGGGGCAGTTAGAACTCTACTATTGCAGACTCTCCAGCTGAGAAAGGAAAAGCAGGAGGCTTATATGAGTTATCTAGCAGGTCTCTTCGGAGAAAGAAAGGAAAGTGTCATGAGGATCATGGTAGAAGCCTTAGAAAGCCTAGAACAGGCTAAACAATTGTATTTATTTGAGGCTGATGTTGGCTAAAATTTTAAACCCGCAATCTGCCATTACATTTATATCTATGATAGGCCAAGCCATTTTGAAAAAGAAAGTGCCGATAAGGCAATTAATATTAGCAGGTACTAGCAGTAGTCAGAAAGGAAAAATTTTATGTGCTGGATTATTTTAAACTATGAGACTGGAGATTATGTCAGAGATCATTGTGGGGCTATTAAAGTTTTTGATAGCTTGGGGTTAGCTCATCAATATTTAGAGCATTTCAGATTAGAGATGCCAAAAGCTGTGACCAAAAGGGTTAGTGAATACGACGAGGAAAAAATTTGCTACTACAATGCCCCATTTAAGTTTTTGAGGGCTAGTTAGGAGGTTTTATGGTGGAACTGAGCAGTCGGCCTAAAACGAAGATTATTAAAGGCTACTATCTCACAGGTGCTGGTCAGGAAGCTAATCTTTACTATTTTAAGATAAATGAAGCCCATAAGGACTTTGACCAAGTGGAACCAGGACAGGTTTGCCTGACCTTTTATCAATCGGGCAAAGTGTTAACGGCTCTTCCTGCCTTAATTAGAGTAGATAGTATCATTAGTGCGGACAAGGGAGTCCGACACTTTCTCAACGAGGAAAAACAGCAACATTATCCCTTGATGCCTATTTTGGGAATCTATTCGGAGTTTGATAGTCTGGATTTTGAAAATATCCTAAGGAGCTATCATCACCTAGAGAGTGACATTCATCGCTTGGCTCAGGTGACCAGGGTCCAAGGTACTCTATTTGATTTTATGGAAGGAGAAGATTAGATGATTCACAAGATTAAATTATCTCATGAGTTTTGGTCAGACGTTGTCAATGGTCGCAAAACCTTTGAGCTGAGAAAAAATGACAGAAATTATCAAGTTGGAGATTACCTTTTGCTGAAAGAAGTGGAAAACGGTTCCCCAACAACTCGTGAGTGTTTGGTTGAGGTCACTTATAAACTTGAAAATTATATTGGCTTGCAAGATGGTTATTGTATTTTAGGAATTAGGTTGAAAAGAGGCAAAATATGAATTGGAACAAATTTGAATTAAGAGAGATGACAGTTGAAGAAAAGGATTTTTTTAAACAAGATGGGAGGGGTAGACAATGAAAAGTTTATTACGCTACCCAGGCTCCAAGTGGAACCTGGCTAAAAGGATTACTAATCTGTTGCCTGAACACAAGAGCTATTTAGAGCCATTCTTTGGTTCAGGTGCGGTGCTTTTTACAAAATCAGCCAGTCCTATTGAAACAGTCAATGATCTTTCAGATGATGTGGTCAACTTATTCCGATTGATTCAGTCTGAACCAAAAGCTTTACAGGAAAGACTGTACTTAATTCCGTATTCCAGAACTATTTACAATCAGGCCTGGGAGGTTCGGCCAGCAGACGAAATTGAAAAAGCTGTTAATTTCATTGTTCGTTCAACTATGTCTCATGGTTTTAGGATTTTTGAGAAAAGTGGTTGGAAAAATGATATTTCAGGAAGAGAAGCAGCCTATGCAGTAAAGCATTGGAATGATTTACCTGATATTATTAGGGAGATTGCTCTACGCTTAAAGCAAGTTCAAATCGAACAGCGGCCAGCCATAGAGTTGATTGATCGCTTTAATCGTGAAGAGGTCTGTATGTATATAGATCCGCCTTATGTATTATCAACTAGGACCAGAGAACAATACAGTCATGAAATGACTGATAAGGATCATGAAGAATTACTTGACTTGCTTAATCAAAGTAGAGCTAAGATTATTCTTAGCGGCTATGACAGTGATTTGTATAATAGACGGCTATCAAACTGGAACCATCTTGAATTTGCGGCTACTGCAGAGAAAGGACTTCCTCGTACAGAGGTCCTTTGGATGAATTTTCAGCCAACTCAACAGTTAGAATTATTTGGAGCTTAAAAGATATTGAGTTAGGAGAGTAGAAATATGGTAAGCACACTTCATAAATTTATAGAAAGTCGCTTGTCAGAATTTGGAATTTTAGAATTGATTTCAGAGACAGAAAGCGACAGGTTTCAGTTTCCTAAGTATCAGATAGCCTATAGTCTATCTTTGACTGATGTGATTTCTGATTATGGTGAACTTGGTGATATTGACATTGATGTTTATTATGACGACCATCAAAAAATCACTTACGAGTTAGGAAAGTACAGCTTGCCATTTTTTATTAACTCTAAAAGCAATTTAAAAAGATTCCTTGACCTGCTCATTGATTTGCCTCTGGTACTAACGGTTAGCTATGAAAAAATAGCTGCTGTAGATTGGGATAGGTATTCTATTTCTATCACTGGAGCTGAGACAACAAGTCTCACTGAACTGGTATCAATGATTGAGGTATTCAAGCAATTTCTACTACAAGTCTCTCATGAGCAACTAGATAGCTTACCTAAAAGATGGAAATAAATAGTGTTGGTAGATGTCCAAAATGATAAGGATATGGAAATAGTTAATGTTAAGGACACGGATTTTGTTAATTTTAGAAATGATAATAATGCCCGAAGTAAAAGAAAATCCTAGTTGGACAGAAACTTTCATTGATTTGAAAACATTGGACGGGGATCTCTGGGGAAATTATTTAGCCATTAAATGGCCGCTTGAGAAGTTTGCCAAGGATAAATTGCAATATGGTTATATTCATCATTTCAAATAAGAAAGGATAAATTTTATGAACTCATCAAAAAAGATTTGGCTTGTTTTCCTGGCTTTAGTCATTGTTATTCTGGGGGGAGTTAAGCTTGGAATGACTTATTTTGTCAAAGACTATGACAGCCATTTATCAGCTGCTGTCTATAAAAAGACAGTGATTGATCAGAATGTCAATCTAGTCTTTTATAAATCAGGCTGCCCTTATTGTAAGGCTGGAAAGCAAGCTGTGATTAAAGCAGCAGAGAAAAATCAGTACCCTACTTACTATATTGATGTAACCTCAAAAGAAGGTAAGAGGCTAGTTGATCACTATGGCATTAAGCATGCTGCCACGATTATCAAAATCAGGAAGGGAACAACTAGGACCTACACTTATGCTAAGAAAACCAAAACAGGCAAGAAGGTTGCTGATAAGGAAGCGATCAAGGAGGCATTGGAATGAGTCGGGAAGAACTAGTATTGAAACCTATCTTTTCCTCTGGTTTGTACTTTCTGTGTTTGTCCTTTTAGAAAGGAGATTCTAATGTCTGATGCTTTAATTGAGAAACCAAAATCTAGGATTGATATTTGGTCTATTCTATATCGCACAACAAAGACCACAGTGGCTTTGTGGGCTGTAACATTCTTTTGTCTGACACTATATTTTGTTCTATTTATTCCATCTACGATTGAAAGTAAGAATATTTATTATATTTCTCATACCGATGTTCAAAACCATAAAATCTATTTGAGTAAATCAACAGATAATGCCGCTAGAAGGTTTGTAGCCAAACGTTTTATAATTGATTATCCTTCTGAAAAGATGATTAGTGGGGTTTCTATTGGTGACTTTAGAAAGATTTATGGCCCAGTAATAAGTATTGATAGGGAAGTAGATTTCGTCTCCTATACTCCACAAAAAGGCTTAAAATTCTTGTCTAATAATGAAGCTAAAAAAATTCATTTTTCGGACAAGGACCCTGTTGATTGGGCGATTAAGCAAATTAAACTCTGGATGATTTTAATGACTGCAGGTTTAATCTTTTTGCTTAGGCTTGGAAGTGCTACCTTCAAGAAAAAAGGCAGAGATGATAACAAGTACCAAGGTGTTCCAGTAGATCAAGAAGTAGAGGAATCAATTATCTTATCAGATGAGGAGGAGAATAATGATAAAGCTTTTTATTGAGGTTTTTGGCCTATTTCTTGGCTCGTTGACCCTGTTTTTATCTATTGCATCTAAGTATATTTTCGCTAATCCTTTGCGACTTATGATATTTGTGGGTGTGATTTTATTTCTGATTAGTCTCTCTTTTGATAATAACCGAGGTGGAGATATATGATTGATTTTCTATTTCACAATATATTTGATTTAATTCTGCTTGGCTGTTATTTGCTGCCGATTTGTCGGGTTACTTTTTACTGGCGTGATGAGGAAAAGAGTAAAATTTTTAGTCCTATTCTGGTCATTATCTTAATGATTTTTCAGCGGTTACTAGGGACAGAGTTCCAGGGATTTACCTGGGACTTTTTTAGAAAAAGGTGACTCTGAGCTGTCGGTAAATTTTCTAAAAGACGATTATTATTTATACTCAATTTATTAAAAAATAGAAAGGATTGTAAGCCATGGACAGTCTCAAAAAGGTCCGTGACCGTCTGGAAGAGTCTAGGATTCTTCAGGCGGTTCTTTGGCCCTTTCAGTGGTATAAGAGGAATAAAGTAAGACGGAAACTGGTCAATGTTTTTGCCCTCCTCTCTCTAATCCTGTACTTAGTTGTAGGCTCTTATTTCTCGCCCACAAAACAAAAATATACCGATGCCCAGCTGGCAACTGAACAGACTTTCGGTAACAATTCTGGAAGTATCAAGATGACTTCCCAGACCTATGATGAGAAAAAAGGAGCCATTGTTCTACAGTTTGAAACGTCCGACAAGACGACTGATGTGGACCTGGGTATTAACTCTAATAATCTCTCTTGGCAGATGTTTGCTAAGAACCCTTCTGAGAACTTGCAGATGGAGGTGGTACCAATTATTGATAATAAAATCTCAGTCATTATCACGGGAGTCCCTAAAAATTTTGAAGCAATAGCGGTTGACATCACTAATCATTCTGTTGATGCTTCAGACATTGATGTGGATCTTAAAGACTCTTCTTCGTCCTCTTCATTCAATTCAAAACAAACTCAAAAATCAGATGATGATGACAATATTGTTGAGTTTTATGTGACGACTCAGGGACCAAAATTGAAGTACCGTGCTATCGATGGAACCTCACGAGAAGCCTTCACGTTGTCAGAGCTTGAGAAGGAAGTTAAGTTCCAAAATGGACAAATTAAATCACTGAATGGTTCAATTTCTAAACTAAATCAAGCTATCACTGATGATGGTACAAAGATTGACAGTTTGAACAAGGATGCCAAGTATCTAACTGGCCAAGACCTGGAAGATAATCAAACCAATGTAGAAAAAATCCAGGATGACATTGACTCAAAAAATCAAACGATTGATCAGGCCAATACCAATATCACGACAATTCAATCCAAGCTAAAAGCTTTGGATGCCAAAAAGAAAGCAGTAGAAAATGGGACCTTTGAATTTTCAAGTTCTGTTCAATCTATCAAGCTAGGTTCGTAATAAAGAAAGGAAAATTTATGTTTAACTTAAAAGATTATCGCAAAGAGAGCACCAAATTGAATATCGTAGTTACTGCCAATTTGTTACTTAAAAAACTGTTTAAGTGGCAACTTTATTTCTTTGCTTTTGTTTATTTTGGTTTTATAGGTCAGCTGACGTTGAGTTCATTTGGCTTATTTACGTTTAGTATAGGAGCAGGTTTCCTACCTGCAATTTTGGGCATGATTACTTATAGTAAAACTCATAATTTTACCCCTCTTGTCTTCTTAAAGCTGTTTTATTTCTTGCTCATAATTCCTTTTCAAATAGGAGCCCATTTGTCTGTAACGAATAATCAATTCTGGCAGATTAATATATTGGCCTTATTGTCAGCTGTGCTTGGCATCGCAGGTAAAAAGTTTTCAAGAATGATGTTTGAAGATTATCTGTTTTTCCATGTTTTCAATAAGGATTACTTTTCAAATTTTGAGCTTGCTGGGGCTGTAGATAAAAATCATAATCCTGTTAATATTGATTGGATTTATCAAGATGTGATAATAAGAAATGTTGAGGAAAGGATGGCTGCGATTTCTAATCACTCTGTTAAAGAAAAGTATCAAGACATTGTTGAATGTAGCCGTCTAATCAAACAAGAGACGAGTAAGATTTCATATTGGACTGAAGCTTCATCACATAAAAAAACTAAGGAAATTGACAATGACTTACTTACGTTGATACCCGAATTTAGAGCTTATCCTTTCGGGAAATTTGGACCAAGTTATCATCTCCTAACTTATCCTATAATAGCTCGGCCAAGAGCAGTTGAGATGTCTAGTCATTCAATGAAATTATCCAAAAATAAAACAGAAAGTGAGACTAAAAACTATGGCAATGAAAAATCTAAGTAAGCTGGATAAGGACTATGCAGCACAAGCAAAAAAATTAAAAGCGATTGAAGCAGAACGCAAAAAAGCTGAAGAGGCTTACCTGCTAGACCTAGGGAGAATTTACTTCCAGATTCGCAAGAAAAAGGACAAATCTGCTGAACTGGTTTCAGTCCATTCTGAACTTAAAAATCAATTACTGACTCTCAAAAATGAGGAGAAAGCAAAGCGGCAGGCAAGTCAAAATGTGGCTGAAAGCTAACCTTCTTTTCAGCTGGAAATGGGCGGAATCTAATTTTTAGATTCGGCCTCTTTTCGTAAGAAAGTAGAGGTAACATCTAGCCAAAAATGGCTTGAATGTACCAAGTGTACTAGGTATGCTATCTATTATTTAAGTATGTTTACAGTATGCAAAACCGCTAAAATAGCGGTGTGCCATGAGTATGCGATAGCAGAGAAAGTTCCCGGTACGGGAAACCCCGTCACTGACGGGTCCACACAGAATGTGGGGACAGTTTCCCTTATGCTCTTTTCTGACTCTGAGACCTCTAAAAAGGCCTTAGCCTTGGAGGGGAGTCTCAGACAAAGGAAAACCGCACAAACAGAAATTTTATATTTCGTTGTGGTGCGAGTCCGAGTTTTCTTTTTTGCTTCTTTTGGCTTTTTCTCCGTAAAAAGAAAAAAGAAGGGCGGCCATTTTTGGCTAGATGAAAAATTTTCTTTGTAAGGGAATTGACTGAAAAGGCCTTATCCCTTATGATGTACTTGGAAAAAGAAGTGGAGACAATTTTTATGGCAAATCATAAAAATAGAATTGAAATTTCTGGCCTTTTGGACAGCGAAGTAAATTATTTAAAATCTCTCGCGAAGAAAGAGAAGGCCACCTCGTTTAATCAGTTTCTTTTGAAGATGTGTCGGGAGAAAATTCAGTATGGTGAATTTAATCGGGCTGAACATTTGTACTTGGCCCACCTGACACAGATGGCAGAAACAACTGCCTTTCTCAAACAACAATGGGAGAAAAAACAAGAGCAGCTTAGACAGATGAATGAGCGACTGAAAAAAATCAATGGCCATATTTCTAAGTGGTTAGAATATGAGGAAATGATTGAATCGGAAAAAGGTGATAATCGAAAAAAACAAGAAAATGATTTACTGATGTCTGGCGATTTCGAAAGTCTACAAGACCTACTATTGGAGGATAGCGATTTATGACTAAAGAAATAAAAATCAGAAATGTCCCTGATGAGATTTACGGCCAGCTGAAAAAAATTTCATCAACCTATAATTATCCGTCCTTTAATCAATTTATGTTGAGTCAATGTCAGATCATTGTGGCCAATGATGGTTTGAATTATTATCAAAATAGTTTTGCTAAAGAGCTGAACAAAATCAAAGAACAGCAGAAAATTTTGGTGGAAAGTATGGTCAAAGAAGATGTAACTGAAGCAGCTATCTTGGCCAATCTGGATATTACTGAGGAGTTAATTTCGGATTGGTTAGTTTTCATGGATGATGTTGATGCAATGGATGCAGAAAGAAAGGCAGGTGGTGTCGTTTGAAAAGGGGTAAGATTGCTTTTATCGTTATTGTGATTCTAGCTATTATTTTAATCCAACCTCATAATAGAGCCGCAATTTATGACTGGTTTACTCATCAGTCAATTGCAGAGCAGTTGGGATTCAAATAGATGGCTGAAAAAAATTTGGAGGAAGAAAGATGGGACAAAAAGAATTGCGGATAGGGGTAGTCATGCCCCCTGAGGTGGAAGAAAAATTGACAGCTCTGATGTGGTATAAATATGGGCCGACAGCTCAAAAAAAGAAAGGAGTAACGGTTAAAGATTGTATCAATCTTTGTTATGATTTGCTGATTGAAGATAATCCAGAAAAACTTCCTTTTGATGTTAGAGTCCAGGAGCTAAGAGAGCAGAATACAGCAGCTGAAAAAATTGAGCAGCGGCTAAAGCAGATGCAAAGAAAACAGGATGAGTTAATGTATCTGGAGCTGGCTAATTTTCAACTTGGCCAACATGGTCCAAGTTGGGACCCTTTTGATTTGCTAAGTCGAGATTCTGGGCAAGATCCAAAACAGAGAGATTTGTTTGCTCAGGTTGATGAGCTGATTAAGGAAGATGTGGCCAAGGGTCAAACGATGAAACACTCTCACTAAAGTAAAGGAGAAAGCTTATGACAAAGAGCCAAGAATTATATCAAAAGCTCATCCATTATGACTTCATCGGTTATATTGATCCTTTTGAAGATTTGGGAACCTTTGATCGGGTTAATCAGACCTTTACAGAAGATGTTGCTGACTTAATCAATCCTCATTCAAAGAAAGCTTATTCTGCTCAATGGCAAGAAACTATTTTACAAATGAGGGAACTCTACTGCGATTATCAGAGAGCTTTACATGAAGAATCTGAGGATGGTCGTGCGGAAGTCACTCACTACTATCTGACCTCTGAAGAGGATAAGGCTGCTTTTAATAAAAAGGTAACTACTTATTTGAGCTTAGGATTTACTTTTCCTCAAGTGGCCAAAAAAGTTAATCGAGCTTCTTCCAGTTTGCGGGAAAACTTTAAACGAAGTGAAGTTATCGCTTTTAGTAGCCCTAGCTTCTTTAGAAAGGATGATTTGGCAGATGGAGTCATTGCTCCCCTAAATCAGTTACCGTTGAACTGGAATTAGAAAGGAACAATATGTCACTATCTTATGGGTTACGTTATCCTAGTTTCTTTGTCAAATTATATAGTGGTCCGTCTGGAAGAGTTAAAAGGAGGAGCCAAAGACGATGAGTGAACAAACTAGTCCAAGCATTACTTTTATGTTGCAGTACACAGAAGCCAATGCTCAATACGTTGATTATACGAACCGTGATGAGGCTGTTGAACTTGATAATGATATTGTCCTTGACCAAACAACCCAAGCTGTAGAGGGGCTATCAGCGGCTCAGATGGCCAATATTCATGAAGCAGTCCCTGAAACAAGGTTTAGATTTTGAAAGCTATATCAATTATATGAACCGTTCTTATGCGACAGAGGACCAGACCGAGGAAGTGACGGCTATCTTTACTCAGGAGGTCAATTACTTGGCCAAGGACCAGGTAGAAGGATTAAAGTCTAATCTCACAGAAGCCTATGAACATGGCTCACTACTGTGGCAAGGTGTTATCTCTTTTGATAATGCCTTTTTAGCTAAGGAGGGTCTCTATGATGTCGAGACAGGAAAGGTTGACCAACAGGCCATTAAGAATGTTGTCAGGGAAGCCATGCCTAATCTGATTAACCAGGAAGGATTGGATAGCTCAGCCTTTTGGTGGGGAAATATTCATCTTAATACTGATAATGTTCACGTGCATTTTGGTCTGTCTGAAAAAAATTCGGGCCGTGAACGGTTCTTCTATGAACCGAGAGGTCAATGGGAATATCGAGGGAACTTTTCTCAGAAGACCATTAAGCAATTAAAAAGCCAGGTCTTAAATGGGCTACTTAATGAACAGACTAAGAAACAACATTTGAGGCAAGAACAGATTTTGGCCAACTTAAAAACCAATCTGATCCAGGATGTCTTTAAACCAGAAAAGATTACACAGTCGGCTGAAAAAAATTTTTTGGAACAAGCCTTTAGCCATTTACCTCAAGATAAAAAATGGCGATATGGCTCCCATGCTAAAGATTTTGCGGTTAGTAAATTCTTTCTTGATAAGTACATTGATTCTTACTTGGCCAATGACGGAAAAGAAGTCTACGAGGCTTGGCAACAGGAAACCAAAGCCTTCCTAGAACTTTATGAGGGAAGTTACACGGCTTCTAAAGGAGCACAATATGAAGCCTTTCGGAAGGTGAACGGTGAAACCCAGCGAAGAAATGCGACCAGCCAGGGTTATCGGCTGGAAAAATTTCTGCAGAAGCGAGAAGCAGAGCTTAGGGAACGGTTGGGTAACCGAATACTCAGAGAGTTTAAAAAAAGCAGCTCCTGAATTTGGAAATGCAACTCTTAAGGGGAATTTAGAGTCATTTTCTGAACGAAATCAGGAAAGAATTTTAAAGCAGTTGCCTACGGCTAGTCTCTTAAAGACAGAAGAAGCTTGGCAATCCCGAGGGTATGAAATTCCGAAGAATACTCAAGCTATTTCGGTATTGCGGCCAGTCTATACGAGTTATGATAAGTATGGAAACGGCCAAGGTAAACCCATTGATTTTGAATCTCATGACTATTATGACATTGGCCAGGTCAAGCAAAATCTGGCTGAGAAAAAAATGACTGTTAAAGAGCTGGATGTTTTAGGGAAAGACGATCTTGGACGGTTAATCGATGCTGCTAGTAAAAAAGACCATAGAAGCGAAAAGGAAACCAAAGAGCTTGGACTCTTTCGCTATGCTCTGAGACTGAGAGGTTATCAAGAAGAGCAGGCAAGTTTACTAGTTGCCCAACGCATTCTGGGCCAAATTGAGCCAACGAGGAACAATCAGGACTATCTGACCTTTAAGCAGCAGGAAATCCAAGAACGCTTGGAATTGACTAAGCTAGCTTTAACCCCTAGTTACAAGTTGACTGACCAGGATAGGCAACGAAAAGAGTATTTAGCTAATACTTATGCTAAGAGTCGGCAGTTTTCACTTAATAAGGCCACGAGAGAGGAAATTGATAAACCTATTAGTCAGTTGAAAAAAGAATTGGTCCTAGTTAAACGGACTCACGATCCTGAATTAATTAGGATAGCCTCTGGCCAGAATATGGATAAAAAGGCTTATCAAGAACACTTGGAGACTCACTTGGCTATCTTTGAAACCAAGCACAGAATTCACTCAAACAATGAGGCGATGAAGCAAACGACTGATGAGCAGCTGAAAAAAACTTATCGTCAGGAAAATGGCCGCTACTTTAAAGAACTGATGGGTTATTATGATAAATTGGCTAACAAGCCAGCCTCTCCTTCAGCTGAAAAACAAAGACCCGAACTTCAAAGAGTGGTGGCTCATCAACTGGAGCAGAAGAAAGTTCAGAAGCACAGTCAACTTCAGTCAAGCCAAGGTTTCAGAGCTACCAGCCAGTTTATGTCTGGATTGTCTAAGTCTCTGAAATCTGCTGCTAGACAAGAAGAACGAGCTTACAGGAATAAGCGAAAAAGTGATGACCGTGAGGAAGAAGAGAACTTTAGCCGTTAAAAATACTCATTTATATAAATATAAAAATATCTATTTTAATATTGATTAAAATAGATATTTTTAGTATAATAAGACTATAGAAATAAGGAGAATATTAGATTATGAAATTAATTTTACATGAATGTACTGAAGAAGTTCAGAAATACCTAAGTTCGTCTAGGTTTAAAGTTCGATACCTAAGTTCGTCTAGGTTTAAATTTAGAAATGATTCATTAGAGTTATTAAATAAGTTACGTGGTTCAAATGATCACTTTTATAAGGTGGTTTCAGAAGGTCCGTTAGTGTTTGGAGACCTGACATTGAATTCAGGAGATATTGTACATGGTGAGGAACTTAGAAAACAGATTCTAAATAGTGACATTTCCGTTGTAATTATAAAGGATTAGTATATGTATTTCTTAGATTTATTCTCAGGGATAGGCGGCTTTCGCTTAGGTATGGAAGCTGTTGGTTATACCTGCCTAGGCTTTTGTGAAATTAATAAATTTGCCAGGGCCAGTTATAAAGCTATATTTCTGACAAAAGGGGAGGTAGAATTACATGACATCAGAGCAGTATCAGATGAGTCTTTTCGGGGAATCGGACGTGTGGACATTATCACCGCAGGATTTCCGTGCCAGGCTTTCAGTCTTGCAGGAAACCGACTATGTTCATATTTATAAAGGTTATTGAGCTTTTTGGGGAATACCCAGAGTAAAAAAAGAGTCTCACGATTGTGAGGCTCTTTTTCATGTCCGTGAGCTGTCGGTAAATTGCTGGAAATAGGGTTATCTCTTATGATTGTGAAATACTAAAAGAAAAGGAGAACTCTTATGTTTTTATTTCCAGATGTTGCTGAAGAAGCTTTTGACTTCTCAGCTGAATGGTTAGTTAGCCAGATGGATGATACCAGTCGGATCGTTACTTTTGAGGGGACAGGTCAAAATGCAGACCTGTCTATGAGTATTTCTTATGAAAATAATCCAGAAGACTATCAATCCCTTGGCATTGGTGAGTTGGTAACTTTTCCTAGGGAAACTTTTTTTGATTCAGGTCATAATCTTGCTTTGTAGAAAGGAGTTCTATTATGGCTAATAAGCTTAATCGTAAGGAGTTGCGAGATCTCGCTAAGTCTCGTGATATTGTTGAAGTGGCCCAAAGTATGGGAATGGAACTCTTTCGGTCGGGTAAAGATTTTCGCTGGAAGGACCATGATAGTTTAGTGATCAGTCCAAATAATGGCCTTTGGAATTGGTATAGTCAGCACAAGGGCGGTGATGTGATTTCTTTAGTTGAGACGATTAAGGAGATTAACTTTAACCAGGCCATTGACTATATTACTACTGGAAATTATAGCCAACAGTCGGTTAAACCCGTTGAACATGAGGAGTTTAACTATTACCTTGAAAATTATGAGCAGCCCCTAGATGAAGGTAGGAATTATCTGAAGGATAGAGGGTTGTCCGATGAAACCATTGACTTTTTCAGCCAGCAAGGACTGCTGAGCCAGGCCAATATCCTGAATCGGGATGAGGTGGAACCTGGACTAGTCTTTAAAAGCTATAATGCTGATGGGGAGTTGGTCGGGGCCAACCTACAAGGTATCCGTGAAAATCGGATGAAATATCCTAAACGTGGCTACCTCAAGCAAGTTATGAAAAACTCTGACGGTCTTACTGGTCTCCACGTGGATGTTGGCCAACCAAACCGCTTAGTCTTTGCAGAAAGTCCTATTGATTTGATGTCCTACTATGAATTGCACAAGGACAGCTTACAAGATGTCCGACTTGTTTCCATGGATGGTCTGAAAGATGGGGTTATTGGTCGTCATTTATCTGAGCTGACAGCTGAACAAGCTGGCCGCTTGATTTCCTGGTCGCCTGAGGAACTGGCTAAAGGCTTAGAATTAGCTAAGCAAAATGGCTATTTTGCGGACGGTAAGCACGCTGACATGATTACCTTAGCCGTTGATAATGACCAAGGTGGTCGGAAATTTATTCAGGACTTGGTAAAGGAAGGAATTCCCGTAGTGGCAGATATTCCTGATTTACCAGCTGGAAAAAATAAGATGGATTGGAACGACCAGCTTAAACTGTCTAAACAGGGGCCACAAATAGAAGATAATCCAACACTTTATCAAGCATCACCAGTTGATCCATTTGAGGGACAATTTGATCAGGCGGTTGAAGAAAGTGAAGGATCACTCTATATTAATCCTGTGACAGGTGAAGCCAGCGAAACACGGCGAGGTGCCCAAGGAGACATGGCCTTTTTGGATGCTAATGGCTATCCACATGAAACAGAAAAAGAGGCTTTAGAAGCCTCACAAGAAAAAACTAATTCTGAACCAGATTTGCAAGTCGCTTTTCGCTCGTCTGATGAAAATTTTCTATCGGAGAAGTATTCATCAGGAGAAGTAGTCCCTTACAATATTTTTGTAAAGGATCTTTATCTTGAAAATAATAAACGATTAGAGGTAATAGAAGAACCTCTTGTTTTTCCAATATTACATACAACAAATCAAGGAGGAACCTGGTTTGATCTGCTAGATGAAAATGGGAAACCCTTAGTAGACAATTTTCGTTATGACGTTGGAGAAGAAAACCAAACAATTTCAGAGCGGTTAGAAAGAACATTACCTTCAGACTATTTAAATATTGCTCAGCGAGAAGATGCTACTTTCCCTAGGCCTGAGCTACCATCGTTCAATCCAGATTCAGGTATCCCAGTTGATTTATATACTGGACACCAAAATTTTGGAACAATTGACTTTAATGATTTGTTCAATAATAGTGATTTTGGAAGCCAAGCGGATGAATTAGGCTATGGTTGGGCAGTAAATCCAAAAGAAATGTTTGCAGTTATTCATGGCGAAACGTTAACACAAACTCAAGTTGATCACATTATTGATCGGATGTTTAAAGAAAATATATCCAACCAGCAGTTGAAATCTCTCTTAGAAACAGATGATTTCACCCTAAAAGATTATGCGGCTGGGACTGATAAGAGACCAGATGAACAAGAAAAAGCCCTTGACCGAAGTCAAGAGCTCAATAACACTGGGGGCGAACTATTCAATCGCAATTCCAGTTTTTTAGAAGCCGAAGCTTCAGGGACAGCACCGCAGCCCGTTGAGAAAAATTCTCAACCTGATTTTCCTGCCAATGTTCAGTTACATTTTACCACTGATACAGACAGGAAGTCAAATAAAGTCTATAGGAAAAATTTTCGGACTTTGAATCTGTACTCTAATACACTTAGAGATTCTGCTCAGTGGTATCTCTCTGAATTAGCTGGGTCAAAGATACACTATGTTTACAAGACTCCTGATACTGATTCTTTGCAAGTATTAAATATCAGTTTCGAGAAAAGAAATTGGATGCACTTAACGGGAGTTACACCAAGGTATGAAAATTATGTAAATTCACTTTCAGAGTCATTTGTTGAAGACGTAGCTAATGGTAGAGGTCATTTTAAAGATCTGAAGTTCGCTCCTGGAATGTCAGATAAGTTGAAAGTATTGAATTTATTACCTGAAATTATTGAGTCAGATTCATTTGTATTTAATGATTTAACGTCAGTAGAAAAACTAAATAATTTGAATTTATCAAAAGCTATTACTCCTGAAGACAGCGACCTTCTACTATTGTTTAGAGAAGAAGAATTTGCTCATGTACCTGCTTCACTTATGAGAATAAAAGGTAGTTTAGGTGAGCAACTTTCTTCACTTGAAAATGGTGTTGTCCTGGGTGTTTACCTTGAACGAAATGGAGAAATCAGTCAAAAATCAATAAATAACGATTACATAAAAGATGGGGGGAAAGAAATGTTCAATACCTTAAAGGCTATGAACCTTTCCGATCAGGAAGATGTGGACTATAACCTTGTTGAACCCCCTCAAGTGCCCTTAGAACCTCGTCCTAAGAGTTTGGCCCAACAGGCTGAAGAAATCATGGAAGAGGACCGCCTGAAGGCTGAGAAGCAAGCTCATTCCCCTTCAGCTGAAAAGGACTTTGATCCTACTAAGGCTAGTCCTGAAGAATTAAGTGCCCATGCCTTAGACCAAATTAGGAAGTATTCTACTGACCCTAAAGCCATGAAAGAGTACCTTGATTTCATGAGTCATTTCCCTGGAATGTCACCAAGAAATGCTGCCTTGGTTCAAGAACAATGGCCAGGTGCCCAGGCAGTCGCAACTTATAACCAATGGCAGGATAGAGGCAAAGCCTTAGGTATTAAACCAGAGGATGTTATGCAGTCAACCCGTACTTTTACCAATAAGAAAACTGGAAAAACCAAGACTGTCCACTATGACCGGTTGTCTGTCAAGGCAGGTGAAAAGTCTAAGATTACCTTGCTGCGGCCAGTTATGGTTGATATGATTCCTGTCTTGGACGCTACAGGTAAGCCTGTTAAAACCTCACAAGGACGGACCAAATATAAGCCACGGTCGGAAGCTTCTCCAGCAGAAAAAGCTAAAATCCAATCAAAGGAACTACCCGTCAAAGAGTTTATGAGTGGGAAATTCACGACTTACAAGGTCTTTGAATTATCGCAAACCACCCTGAAGCCTGAAAGCTATCCTAAGGCTATGCCTAATCGTCATTTTGATTTTGACCTAGATAAGGTTCAGACAGACAAGGTCTTAAAAGGACTTTGTGATTATGGCCAAAAAATCGGAGTGGACATGGCCTTTGATAATGCTCATCAGCTGGGTAATGCTAAAGGGGCTTACTATCCCAAAGCTCAAAAGATTTTAATTAATCCCGATAATACACCTGGTGAACAGGTATCTGTTGGCATCCATGAATTGGCTCATGCAACGCTCCATAATCCAAAGTTTATGAGTAAAGGGGATGTCAACTTAGATACTAGTCATAAGGAGCTTGAGGCAGAGATGACCGCTTACATTGTTTCTAAGCATTTTGGTCTTGATACAAGTGAGGAGTCCATTCCTTATATGGCAAGTTGGACGGATAATCTCAATAAAATGACGGATAAGGAATTGGATTACTCTATGAAGCGAGTTCATAAGGCTGCGGATCAGGTTGTGAAATGTGTTGAGAATCGAACAAATCCGACACCCCCCAGAACAAGGGACAGAGGGATTTCACCAAGTCCAAAAAATTCTGTCCCTAAACCTTTAAATCCTTAATGAAGAGTTCCCACGTGGGACTCTTTTTTGATGTGTCCGTGAGCTGTCGGTAATTTTTCAAAAGAGCCATTATCCCTTAAACTCTATCTATCTTAATTAGAAAGGAATTATTTTATGAATGCAAACAGTAATATTAACCGAAAAATCTGATCAGCGGAAGGCCTATGCCAAGGCTTTGGGGCAGGCTACCAATGATGGACCAGTCTCTATTGTCCGTTCCAGTCCTTTCTTTGAAGGAGAGGTTCATGTAATTGCTCCTGAAGGGCATCTATTTGAATACCCTCTGCCTAAAGATAATTGGGACTTGTCTAAACTTCCCTTGTTGGATATCACCTTTAAGGATCTCCAACTGAAAAAAGATAAGCGGTCTAAAGACCTCTTTAAACGGATTTCCCAGGAAGTTCAGGCTGCGGATCAGGTGATTATTGGGACGGATGCCGATCGGGAAGGGGAACGGATTGCTTATGCGATTCTATCTCATATTCCTAGGGGACTAGATAAGGTTGCTAAACGGATATGGGTTCAGTCTATGAGCCCTGAAGGGATTCAAGAGGCTTTTCAAAGTCTAAAGGACCCTAAGGAAACCTATAACTATTTCTTAGAGGCAGAAGCGAGAAGTCAAAGTGATTGGCTGGTAGGGATGAACTTGTCCCCTTTTACAACGCTAAATTTGCAGTATCAAGGGAAACTGAGGCGAGGGAAGGGAAGTTCTCTATCTGTTGGTCGGGTTCAAACTCCGATTGTTCGCTTGATTTGTGAGAACGATTTGGCTATTCAGAACTTCCAACCTCAGCCTTACTACAAGTTAGACCTTCATGATACAGAGCATCAGGTGACCTTCACTTACAAGGAAGCTTTAAAAACAAGTGAGGAAGCTCTTGGACTTTTACGAGGGCTGGATAAAGAAAGCCGAGTAACTGGTATTAAAGGAAAGACAGTCACTCAACTGGCCCCTCCCTTATTTTCTTATTCGAGCTTAACGGCTTTGGCTTCAAAACGCTTTGGCTTGCGAGCAGATGAAACCTTGAAACACTTAGAATCCCTCTATTTGAAAGGGTATATTTCCTATCCTCGCAATCAGGATAAGACTCATATCACTTCCAAAGAATTTGATTATTTAAAAGGTTTAGTAGCTGACTACCAAAAACTCATTGATTGTCACTTTGAAGTCGCTCATCCTGAACCTAGGGAGGCTTATGTAGACCCTAGCCAGGTCGGGTCTCACTACGCCATCATTCCAACCCAAAAAATTCCAGACCTCTTTCAACTTCCTTCAGCTGAACGCTTGATTTATCAAGCGGTTGTCAAGCGGAGCTTGCTGATGTTTGCCAAGGATTATAGTTATGAAACAACTCAAATGACCTTACTGAATAAGGGGCTTGAGTTTAAAACGTCGGGCCACCGTATTCTAGAGCCTGGTTGGCGGGACTTACTGGAAACAAAAGTCCGTAAGGATAGTCTATTACCTGACTATCAACTAGATGATTTAGTACCAACTAAAGCAGTGGTCCGCTCTGAAATGACTAAACCGCCAAGACGGCTGACCGAAAGCCTACTGATGGGTCAGGTCTTGCCAAGTTATGGTCTGGGGACTTCAGCGACCAGGGCAGCCATGCTGAAGAAAATTCAAGAGGTCGGCTATGTTCAGATGGATAAACAATCGGGTCAATTATACCCTACACAAAAAGGTTATCTTCTGGTCTCTGCACTTAAAGATAATGATTTCTCAGACCCCAATACAACGGCTGGCTGGGAAAATTTCTTAGAGCAGATTGGCAAAGGAGAACTTTCACCAGGGGAATTTGTTGAGGGCATCAAAGAGAAGTTGGTCCAGCAGATGAAAGGAGGAATTTATGGCAGGTGAAACCGAACAGAAACCAAGTGTTTTAGAGGAATTTGCGAATAATTTATCGTCCAAGGTTTTGTCTAAACCTGACGATTATGAAGTTTATGGCCGTGATGAAGAAGTGGAAGATGTTATCCTTGCCCTTCTGAGAAAGGGAAAGAATAGTCCTGTTTTAATCGGTGAGCCAGGTGTCGGTAAGACTGCCGTTGTTGAAGGGCTAGCTCTAAGAATTGCTAGGGGACAGGTTCCTGCCCGATTACAAGGACTAACCGTCTATAACCTAGAACTCTCTAGCTTGACTGGTGATGGTGACTTTATTGCTAAATTTAAGCAGATTATTGATGAACTAGTTGACCGACGAGGCGAAGTTTTAATGTTTATGGATGAAATTCATACCATTGTTGGGGCTGGCGGTCAGGAAGGCCAAGCCCTTGATGCAGGGAATGTTATCAAACCAGTCCTCGCTCGTGGGGAAATTCAATTAATTGGTGCGACTACTTTGGATGAATACCACCAATACATTGAAACAGACAAAGCCCTAGAGCGGCGGATGCCACCAATCATGATTGATGAACCGTCAGAAGAAGAAGCTATAACAATTCTCAACTTGGCCAAGGGTCCTTATGAAAAATTTCACCACGTGACTTATTCTGAGGAAGCCATTCGACAAGCTGTTAGCCTATCCTTACGCTACATTACCGACAAGTATCTTCCCGACAAGGCCTTTGATTTGATTGACGAAGCAGGAAGCCTAGCTGCTAGTAGAGGACAAATTGAAATTACTGAAGCTGAAGTTGCTGAAATTCTCAGACGAAAAACAGGTATTCCAGTTACCACTATCCTTCAAGGTACTGATGACCGACTGGAAAAGTTATCTGATGCCCTTCATCGAAGAGTAAAGGGTCAGGATGGTGTGATTGATGCCATGATTAGGGCCGTCTCTATCGCCCAGGAAGGCCTGCAGGATGAATCTAAGCCCTTTGGAACATTCCTTTTGCTTGGTCCTACTGGGGTTGGGAAAACGGAGTTTGCTAAGGCAACAGCTCAAGGTCTATTTGGTTCCGAGGAGTCTTTAATCCGCTTTGACATGTCTGAGTATATGGAAAAAGGAGACGATAAGAAGCTGATTGGGGATGCTAAAACTGGAACGAAAGGTGACTTGACCGAGAAAGTCAAACGGAGACCTTATAGTGTTTTGCTCTTTGATGAAATTGAAAAGGCTGATGCCAGTGTTCTAGACTTGTTTTTACAGATTTTGGATGATGGTCGCTTGACAGATGCGACTGGACGGCTGGTAAGTTTCAAGAATACCCTAGTTTTAATGACGACTAACCTGGGTGCTCGGAAGGTAAATGATCAGTTTGACATTAAAGGGGATATTGACAAACTGGACAATGAGCAATTAAAAAAGCTTGAAAAGAATATGAACAGGGTTCTAAAAAATGACTTACGTCCTGAGTTTATTAACCGCTTTGACTATAAACTGATTTTCAATGTTTTGACAGAAAAACTTATTTTGAAAATTGTTGATAAGGATATGGATTTAGTTGCCAAACGCCTGGCTAAACATGGTATGAGCATTAGTTACGATCAGGCAGTTGCCAACTATCTGTCCCGTAATGGAACGGATGAGAAGAATGGTGCTCGACCATTGGCCCGTCTTATTTCAGATGAAGTTGTCGCTCCAATCGCTGATTTAAAGCGACGACTAAGAAGAGAGCACGGCTCATCAGAGGGCTACCATATTATCATTTCGGCCGTTGGGGAGTTAAAAGATGAGTCCCACAGAAAGGAACGGCAGCACTTGGAATTTGAAGCTATCTTGCAAGAAGTTGCGTAAAAATGTCCGTGAGCTGTCGGTAAATTTTCTAAAATTCTTTTTTCCCTTATCATAGGACCGTCAAAAAAATAAATTATTTAAATAAAGGAGACATTCATCGATGAAAGAAATTTTGACAACAAAAATTCAATCAGCTACTTTTGAAGTTCAGAAGGCTGGACTGACATTGGCAGCTGGAAATAACCCATTTACTCCCGCTAAAAATGGGATTGATGAGTTAAGGGGCTGGATTATTCCAGTTGGTCTTGCAGGGTTGGCTGTTGCTGCGGTAGTTACACTAATTATTTATGGTGTTGCGGGTCGTGAAAAAAAGCAAGCCATGAAGGATAAGCTTGGTGGTATAATTTTGGCAGCTATGGGAATTGGTATAATCCCTGGTGCACTCTTATGGGCTTATACTTGGGGTAAACAAACATTTGGATACTAAGGAGGTATAGATAATGGCTTTTTCCCTATTTTCTTCAGGTGAAAAGACCGTGATCTCTGACAAGCTCTTTATAAAAATTGACTGGGAGGAAGGTTTCTCACCTGAAACCAATGAGGCTTTATCAGCTCTGATTCAAGGGATTGATTCGGTTATGCCAGAAACCAGTTTTTTACTAGAAGAAACCTTACCTTATCTGACCTTTTATCAGACAATGGTCTTGTTAGATAATCTAAAACGGCAGTTTGGCGTGTTTCAGCTCAAGGCTCTGAGGGTTTGTCATAAAAAGGATGGGCTTGCTTCTACACAAGATGAGGTTTTTTTGGAACCCTTGGTTATTGATGACCAATTTAATGATTTGTTATCCTTACTCATGGAGGCAGTCTTGATCCAGGATAATTTCAAATCCTATCCTTATGCCAAAAAGAAAGCTTATTTTACAGATCAAGTATTTCCTGATTACGTTGACAGTCTGAATAAAAACAACTGGGCTATCAGCGAGGAAGACTTACCAGAATTTCCTGAGGCAACCGAGACAGAGAAGTTGAAGGAGGAAGCTCAGGAAGCACAGACAAGACTACCAGTAGCTAGTTCGACCAAGACTCCGGGTTGGTTGAAAATTGTAGCTATTTCTGGTCTATGTGTAGGTTTGCTTGGCCTATTCTTTGGTTTTTCTTTTTTGGGGCGAGCTAGTAAGCTGGCTAAACAGACAAACTATCTCTATTCAGAGTTCACCAATGCTAAACAAGTTCAAACCCATGAGCACCAGGTTGATACCTTTTCAAGGTATTTCTTGTCCGCTTATTACAGTAATAACAAGGACACTTTAAAACCTTTCCTAGATAAGGGAGATGCAAGATACACAGCTCCAAAAGATGCGACGATTACTTCGACCATCCTGGAAGGGGTAAGCTATGATGAACAGTCTAAGACCTATACCCTTAATTATGTATTGGGGCTTAAAACCAAGGATGATACGAAGCAATCTCGCTTAACCTTCAAGGTCAAGGAAAACAAAAAAAGTGATTATGGTTTTGTTCTAACAGCAGAACCAACTGAAGAAACTTATCCAAAGGATAAGTAATTAGAAAGGAAAGTAAATCATGACAAAAAAACAAGTATTGACTAGCGTTCTCGTTGCTGGTTTTGCTCTATCAAGTGGTGGTGCAGCTTTTGCGGATGAGGTTCAATCTCAAAGCGTTCAACCACAAACCTCAGCTGCGACAGTTGTTTCTCAGCCCGCAGCTGATAATTCAACGCCGACTGTTCCTGATTCAGGACAAGCCTCAAATTCAGATACTCAACCTGCAGGTGGTGATGTGAGCCAACCAAGTAGCTCAACCCCGTCAAGTTATGACACAGGAAGCAGTAGTAGTCAAGCTAGTCAACCATCAGAACAGCCATCACAAGATAATTCAGCTCCTGCCTCATCGGACACTCCAAGTGTACCAGAGGCTTCGCAGCCAGCTGGCAACCAGGGAGATACAGCTCCAAGTGCAAGTGGTGATAACTCAGGGGCTTCAACTCCTGATAGCTCTGCTCCAAGTTCTTCAACCCCTTCCTCATCATCAGATAAGGACAAGGAGAGCCAGCCACAAGCAGCACCGGATCAGTCCACTCCAGATGCTAGTGACTCCAACCAGGGAAAACCTGATAGTCAGTCACAGCCTGGTAACCAAGCACAAGCTAAACCAGCTGATAAAGGAGACCAATCTTCTCAGCCAACTAATCAGTCCAGTCAACCAACCGCTGGCCAAGCCTATGACCAAGGTCAAAGCCAAGTCGGTTTGACCAGTGAGGTTACTGGACAAGTAGTTCAGGATGTCACCCCAGAAGCCCCTGTCACAACTGAAAATGGCTCTACTATTGTCTCTGTCCAAAATGGCCAACCTATTGTCAGCCAGAGTGATGGATCAACTCAAGCGGTTGACCCAGGTAGCGTTGGGGCTACAGTCAACTCTGATAAAACGCTTAGCGTTAAGGGAGATGACGGAAAAATGAAGACCTTGCCTCATACAGGTGACGGTGCTAGTTCAGCCGTTATGGCTTCTGGATTAGGCATGGTCCTTAGTGCGGTATTGCTTTTCATGCAAAGCAAGTTCAAACTTTTTACTAAAAAGGATTAAATTAAATAACAGTATATTGAGGGAGAAAAAATTAATGAACAAACAACTTTTATTCAATGCGACTGATAAAATCAACGGCCATGGTTCTTACCGCAAACGTGGTAAGACTCTGCTTGGTACTTTAGCCGTGGCTGGAGCTTTGGCTTTGGGAGCTGGTACAGTAGTATCTGCTGATGAAGCGACACCAGCACAAGAGCCTCAAACAGCACCAGTTACCTCACAGACGGCTGAACAGGCTAATGTGCAGTCCGTTTCTGTTGATAATTCCACAGTAGAAACTGCTGCTACCAATGCCCAAAATGCAGGCGTTGAGGTCACTCAAGAGCCTGCCAAGGACATGGGAGTGGCTCAAAATGACCAAGATTTAGCTAATAAACAAGCTGAAATTGCTGCTGATCAGGCTAATCAGGTTCAGTCTCTGCAGGAAGCTCAAAAGCAAGCTACCGAAACGAACCAAGCCTATCAGGAAGCTAAACAGGCCGTAGATACTACCAATGAGCAGGCAGACCAAATGGCTAATGGCCATAAGGACTACGTGGCAGAGGTTAAGACCGAGCCTGTAGACCAAGGTAAAACGCCTGAGGCCTATAAGGCAGTTACTCAAAAGGCCCAAGATGTCCAAAAGCAGAACCAGTCTGCGGTTGATAATCTCAATAAACAGTTGGCTGACTATCTAAATTCCACGGCCTTTAAAGCTAGTATGCAAGAAACCACTCAAAACGTGGATAGCTTGCAATATGGTAATTCCGAAATGCACGCTACCGTTAATTCAGAAACGGGTGCTTTCCAACTTACTCATGATATGAATGACGGGGACAATGATCGCTTGGGAAACCTTGGTACTGGTGTCCTGGACGGTAAGTTGAATTGGCACTCTACGTCTAATGGTGATGGTAGCCAATCCATTACGATTGATAGCGTAGACCTTGGTAAGTACGTCTATACCAATTACCGTCCAAGTACGGCCGTCAATAAGAATGCTGAAATGGTCGTCAAAGACCTAGACGGTAATATCATTTGGCGGTCTGGTATCTACAATGTTGACAATAACCTGTCGCAAGACATTAACAAGAATTCTGCTATCAATAAGACTGTAACTGTTGCTGGTAATGGCGCTAAAAGTGACTTGCTGGAAGTCTTGAAAGTAGATGATAATTGGATTATCAATACTCATGGTCAGGTTCAAGTTCAGTTCCAAACTGACAATAAACAACCAGACAAAATTACCCTTGTTAAGCTCTCTAATCCAGCTGAACCAGAACCCGTTAAGGCTAATTATCATACATATCAGCTAGCTGTTAAAACGCCAGCCCCTCAACCTGGTCAAGCGACACCAGCCCCTCAAAAGGCCCCAGCTCAACCTGTTAAGGCTGCTGCCTTACCTCAAACAGGTGATAAGAGTTCTGTAAATGCTGTAGCCTTGGGAGCTATCTTTGTTGGTATGTCAGCTATGGGAGCTGCCCGATTTAAACTCAAAACAAAAGAAACTGAAGAAAACGACTAGAAAGGAATTTTGATAAGACTACTAGGGCCATCTCAGAAAATTCTGGGGTGGTTTTAGTTGTCTCTGGCTTGTCGGTAAATTTTCTGAGGGCCTATTATCCTTTATGCTAGAGTCATAAAATTAAAAGAAAGGAGCTTTACTATGGCACTTAACTCTGAAACTATGGATGATTTGTTGGCTGATTCTCTTCAGCTGGAAACTCAACTAAGGCAAGAAGAGAGACATCAGTTATTTTATTGTGGCGATCTCTCTCAACTTGTCCAACAATTTAAAGATCGATTTCTCTCGTTGACGGAATCAACTCAGTTCCAGTTGTTCCGCTATTCCAATTTACATCTAGGACAATTAGAGCGGTATTCACTCAAGCATCAGGACCAGGAGGAGGATACTTATGTCTAGTATTAAGCTACTAATTGATTGGCTGTTAACCTTTGCTTTTTCCAGCTGGTTAAATGGGATTCTCAGTCTTTCTGTTATTGGGTATCTAACCTATAAGTTCTATCACTGGTATAAGCTACCACTAAGCAGATTTATCAAAACAATCAGGTATTGGTCCGGTCACCCTCAGGAGTTGAAGTCAAACCTATCTCCTAAACGGTTGAGCCAAAAGGTAAAACAAAAAGGGCCAAAAGAAGTGGCTCGTTTAATTTTCTGGCCTGTGACTTGGCTATTTTTACTTGTTCTAAACGGCTTTGTCCGTTTAACTTATCAAGTGAGACAGTTCTTCTTTCGTACCTTTTCAAAAGAAGGCCGTGAGTCTAATCGTTTTAACCGAGAAATGAAACCTTTCTTACGCTTTCGGACTTACCGCTCTGTCGTTAATATGGGACTGGTTTTTAGTCTCAGTGCCCTATTTCTGACCTGTTATGCTGTCTCAGTTATTCGAGCAATTAATCACTTTTTATATCAATCGATTACTAGTCATTTAGATTTGGTCCAGTTTAATTGGTCCAGTATTCTTTTGAGTAGGCTCTTTTATTTTGAAGCATTTAAGATTGCTCCTATCTTAGCTTTACCGTTATTCGCTATTGGTCTCTATATGGCTTGGCGCTCTGCTTGGGTCAATTTTGAGCAGTATCGAGATTATAATAATAACGAAAAAGGAAATGATCGTTTTACGACAATTAATGAGGTTAAGCGACAATACAAAGCTATCCCTAACAAAACTAAGACCTATCCTGGCCGTGGAGGCTTTCCTGTAATGCACTTAAGAAAAAACTCTTTACCTGGTCTTACTCTTGGCAGTCAAATGCTCTGGCAAAATCGCAAACTAAGCAGTTGGTTAAGCAATTGTCAACGTTTCTTAGGAAATTTCTCGACCCCATCAGGTACCTATTTTATTGACGATGGGACCGTCAATGTTTTATCAGCTGGGATGACTCGCTCGGGTAAAGGGGAAGGGTGGATTACAACGACTATTGAAATGAATAGTCGGGCTGAATTTCAGCCCTCTATGATTATTGGCGATCCCAAGGGGGAACATTATCAGTCAGAGTATGAAACCCTGCGAAAACGAGGCTATGATGTTGATGTGCTCTCGTATCTCAATATAGATTACTCGATGTCCTATCAGCCTTTGCAGCTGGCCATCAATGCCGCTATAAAAGGTTACTATGAGAAAACCCAAAGTTACATCAATTCAGTTGCGGAATCCATTTATCGTCATACGAAACCAGGGGCAGGCAATGGTAATGCTAAGTACTTTGAAGATAGCTCAATTGCACTCTTTACAGCGGTAGCTATGGCTTTGCTGGATCGGGCTCATGAAACGGTTGAAAATGGGGAAACGGATGCTTGGATGACTGTTACGATTCGCAACATTGCCAAATTTATGATTAACCTCGGATCTGAGACCGTTTATGAGGATATTGACGGTAACTTGATTGATAATCCGACACAGGATATGATTGTTGAGCGTTGTTCCAAGATTACGGCCTATTTCAATAACTTGCAAAAGGTTAATCAAGTTCAATTTTCTAAATTTAGAGAACAGGCTATCTTGGCCTTTGCCTCGTCAAACTTTGCGGTCGGAGAAACCCAAGGAAACATTTATTCCAGCGTGATGGCAGGCATAAACCTTTATCTGCAGGATAATATTGCTAAATTAACCTCAATGAATTCCGTTGACCTAGCTTCCTTTGGCTTTCCACGTCGTTTAGTCATCTACTTTAAGTCCAGTACCAATAAAGAGCTGGCCAATAGCTATGCCTACAGGAAAGCTAAGGTTACGATTAAAAGCACTAAAAATTTTGCTGGGATGACAAAAGAAACAATCCACGTTGATCACCAAGCAGCTGATGTGGACGGTTATGGTTATCTTAACTTGGTAATTGAACCAAAGCTCCCAAATCGGTTTACGATTATAGTTGACTTTGAAGATGAAGTCTTTGAAATTGCAGCTCAAAAGGTTTATCAGTGTCATGAGGGCACTAAACGCTATATCTTGGATGAGTACACGAAGCAACCTATTCTAAACAGGATTGACCTTTCTATCCTTTCTCAGCCTGTAGGAAGCCTTTTAGAGACTTCAGACATTGATCTGGTTTATTCAGATAAACCTAAGGTCATCTTTCTGGTGACGCCACCAAATAAAACAGAATATAATGCTCTGATTTCTCTATTCCTAGATCAGCTCTTTAATGTCAATGCAGAATTGGCTGGCATGGCTCCTGGTCGGAAATGCGTCAATCAAATTATCCAAATTCTTGATGAATTTACCAATCTTCCAGCCATTCCTAATATGGACACTAAGATTTCTATCAATCTGGGACTCAATATCCTTTATTATCTTTGGGTTCAAAACTTTGAACAACTGGATGAAAAGTATGGAGAGAAGATAGCCCAGACCATCAAGGATAACTGTTCTTTACAGGTCTATATCAAATCCAAGGGTAAGACAACTGAGTATTTCAGCCGTGAGTCAGGCCACAAGACAATAACAGTTCGCAATCGCTCCAGTAATATCCTAGGTGATGAAGCTAATCCCAATGTTAATGTTCAACAGGACAAACAAGAACTACTGGACAAGAGCCAATTAGCTAAACTGCAAGAAGGAGAGGCCCTTATCCTACGTGGGGTTAAAGCTAGGGATAAAATGGGCTTTAAGGTTACCACTTACCCTATCTTTCTAACAGGAAAAACAGCTATGCCAATGCGGTATATGTTCTTGCAGGATGAGTTTGACCAAACCAAGAGCTTCTCGGACATTCCAGTTGATAGTCCTCACCGTCATCTGGATTTGCAGGATGTCGCTGTTCCTGCAGACCAGGCTCTGGATAATCTGATCAGCTGGCGGATGTTGCTGCTAAATCCAATGCGACAAGGAGAAGCCCCTAAATTAGCTCCTCGTAAACGGCCTATAGCTAAAACACAATTTGAGACCTATGAGGAACAAGTGGCCTCTCATGTTGCTTCCGTCCTGGGCGGTGATGTCGCTCTTCCAGCTGAAGGAGAAGCTCCTAGTTTTGAAGATGATTGGGACTTAGAAGACATGAGCGATGTCCTTTAAAGTCGGTATTAAAATAAGCATTCTAATACTATTATAAATCATTATAAAAATAATGATAAAAACAAAAAGTAGTTATTTTTATATTGATTATAATCCTCATCTTTGTTATACTTACGGTAATTAAAGCAAAATAAAGGAGAAGTTGGATGAAACGAGCACTTAAAATTTTACTGGCTGTCCTATCCGTTGCGGCCCTCTTTACTTTGGTGGCTTGTGGGAATAAATCAAAGTCGGTTGGCTCTGGCTATGATAAGAATGGCATTCCTACTGAATTGAAAAAGTCTTATACAGGTTCATCAAAAGTACCATCATATTTTGGATTTCCTAGAAATGGTTCTACCTTAGTTTTCGACATGAAAGCTAATAAGTTGACAATCAAAACAGATGATGAAAATCAAAAGTTCAATCTAAGGGTTATTCCAGAAAAGAAATTAAATGCAAAAAATAAAGGAGCTTTTAAATCTTGGAAGCCAAAAGTTGAAGGAAAAAAATATTTTTTCATAGAAACGACTTTTCAAAATCAAGAAATCAGTCCTAAGTCAAGTCAAAGTTATTTACTTTTAGTTATTCTAGATAATAATGGCAAGAATATTCGAGTAGTAGAGTTTAATCAGAATGAGTCTAGTGATTCTTGGTACGATTTTAGTGGCGAAGCTGATTGATTAATGATTAATGGTCTGATAAGGGTCTCACGAAAAGTGAGGCCTTTTTTTGTACCTTGAGCTGTCGGTAATTTTTTTAAAAATCCATTATCCCTTATCCTTGGGCTATCAAAAAAAGAAAGGATAAGTCTATGTATGGATTATGCAAAATTCTCTGACTTGATGAAAGATGTTGGCGATTTAAATGATGATATTACTGGAGATAAAGCCTCTAAATTGTCTCAGTTCTATCACTATTGGTCTCAGTACCTTCATCCCCAAGGAGCTTTCTGGGCCTTTATTTATGTGGTTCCAGGAGGAATTGCCAAGGCTATGTACCAGATTACGGCGGCTTTGGAACATGTCTACAACAATCTCTTTAAGCTCTTTGGCCTTTTCGGCTACCTAGGGGATCAGAAGACCATTGTTGGTCAGATTTACCATTACGGTCAACTCTTTGGTTTATCAGGATTCTTATTGGTTTTCACTTATAAGATGATTTCAACAGCTTGGGGGAAGAAGCCCAAGTATGGGGAGTACATTACCAACTTCCTCAAAGTGACTTTTATCATTTGTGTTTTACCGTTTCTAGTTACGACGGTGTCGACGGCCTTCGCTAAGGGTGCCCAAACAGCTCAAACCATGTCGAGTAATGGCAAGCAGTTTAGTTCTTTAGCCCTTCAACCAATGAAGTCAAATGTGGTTGACCTTAAGGCTTTGATTAACAACGACTGGGACACTTCCAAATTTGAGTTGGATGACCAAGGAAACCTCAAGCCTAATCAAAAATCTGGGGTGCAGCTCAACTACATTACGGACAGTACCAAGAAGCGGACAAGTTCAAACTTTGTTACTAACGTTGACTTTACCGCCAATTATGGAGCGACAGATTCTACAGTCCTTGACGATATGGAGGAGGAAAATAACGGAGCTTATAAAGGTGTTAAGGGGCTCTTCCTCCATAAGTTGGATGCTAATGGTTCAGGAATAACTACTATTAAAGATCATAAGATGTTGAAGGGATTGAATGCGTTTGATTCTACCTACATGCGCTATCAAGTCAACTGGATAGGAATGTACCTGCAGTTTGGCTTGCTGATTTTCCTGCTCCTCTTTATGTCGGTTAAGTTGGTTAAGTCTGTGGTGGATATTTTGATTCAAGGCATGCTTTTCCCAGCCTATGGCTACTTTACTGCAGCTTCGAGTTCTAAGAAGCTTAAGGAGTTTGTGATGACCATTTTTGGAGCCTTTATGGGCATTCTCTTTGAGGTCATCATCATGCGGGTTGTACTAGAAATTTGCCGAGACTTCCCAAGTATTAGTCTGGCAGCTGTTAAGGGTCTGGACTCCAGTTTCTTCAGCGGGCTAACCATGTGGGAACAAATTATGGCATCCGCCCTGGTCTATCTCGGAACCTTCCTGGCAGCTATGCAAGGAACATCCCTCATTGAACGCTGGCTTGGTGTTTCAACTGGTCATGCGGATGCGATGCAACAGGTCGCAGGTAGCTTGCTGATGACTGGTGCCTTGACTCAAGGAGCAACGGCAGCTGGTCATGGTGCAGCTGCGGCAACAGCAGCTGGTGCTAAAGCCGCTTGGGCTGGAACTAAAGCTGCTGGTCGAGGAGCCAAGAAAGTGGCTGGTGGTGCTAATAAGACAGCTGCAGCTCTCAAAGGTATTAATGAAGCCATGCGGGAACAAGGCGTTGGCGGTGCTCTAAAAAGCGGTGCTACAAACGGTTGGCAAAAAGTTTCCGACTCTATCCAATCAGGAATGGATTGGGGCAAAGAACAGGCTAATGGTGTCCTAGATAAAGCTTCTGACCAATTTGACAATGCTTCAGTCGGTGCTCACAATGCCTTTACAACTGATCCGATGGATAAACAACAAAGTGCTTCTGACATAAGAGATAACTTCAGCGGTGATAGCAGCGGTATTAATAATGCTCTAAATCAAGGGGCTAAGCAAAACCATCCCCCTAAGAAAGCAGGCCTTGCTTATGACCCAACCAAGGGTTATGCGAAACGCCATGCTTCTCAAGCTCGGTCTAATCTCAGTCAGGCTAAGAGTAGTCTCCAACAAGGGAGCCAACAATTGAGTAGTGGTCAAAATCATATCAAGGGTTATACCAGTGATGAGGATTAATTATGGGAGTTTTTCAAAACCAAGTTGTGGCCATAACAGGAAGTCTACGACCAGTCACGAGAGACCAAGCCATTCACTTTGTCCAGGACCAAGGGGGAACTTATCAGGGCTTTGTCTCTGATAGGACTACCCTCTTAATCGCTGGACACAAGCAGTTGGACCTCTTTAATCCTGATAACCGCTCACTTAAATATCAGGCAGCTAAGACCAGGCAAGCCTCTGGTCAAGCACTCACTATTATTGGTGAAGATGATTTCTTCAGCTTGATGAAGAGTCTCCGCTAGGGGACTCTTTTTTTAGTTTGTCCGTGAGCTGTCGGTAAATTTTTAAAAAGACCATTATCCTTTAAACTCTTTATATCTTAACCAGAAAGGAAAGAATTCATGGATGAAAATTTTGAACAATTTGGGATTGTCAAAGATATTAAGACCGTCTCCAAAATGTGGATGTTCCTGATAAGGGACTTCGTCATTGTTGCAGTAACCATTACTGTGACCTTTATGTTTGCGACTGGTTTTTTTCCACCAACAATGTTGGTTCAGATGTTGCTCTTTATTGTGTTAGTTCCTAGTCTGGCTATTTACTTATTGCTTCCCTATAACGGTGGTAAGCGAAATTATCATGCCGTCTGGCTAACCCTTACCCTTCGCCGTCATCGCTTTACAGCTTTAAATCCTATAGAAAAAAAGGAGGAAAACCCCCATGCCAATTGAAAGAAGTAGCCGAGAGGAGCGGCAAGGCTCTAGTTTGCTGACAAGACCTTGGCGAAATGCCAAAATTGATAATCAAACCTATTTTGACCTTCATTCCACTGTTGAAGGGATTGATACCAAGGCTATAATGACAACTCGTAAAGGATATATTGACCTGGTTGATAATGGGTATCTTCAGCTGATGGAGATTCCAGGAAAGGACCTAGATTCTTTGTCTGAAAAGGAAATCTTACGGGTTCTCTTGAATTATCGCTTATGGTTGACTCGTTTCACCCCTGACTGTCAGATTGAAACAACCACCTTGCCAACAAATACGGATCCTCAAATTAAGCATTTACGGCATATCCTGGCGGATGTCCGTCAAAATCTTAAAGAGGTCTCCGAAGGTAGCCAACGGTATCTTCAGCTGAAAGATCGAGAAGACGGCTTAAAGGTCAGAATTCAGGTTGAGCAGGTTATCCGAAAGAAAAACTACAACCATGAATTTATCCTATGGCTTTGGGGGAAAACGACCGAGGAATTAGATGAGGTTGTCTCTAAAGCTAAACGCTATGGTAATAGTGGCTTTATGCCTAGGGAAATTCCTAGCTGGAAAAAATTCCAGATTATTAAGCAGTACAACAATATGAACGAAAAAGTATAGGGAGGATAGAAATGCCAACAACGCTTTCACTAAAACGCCAACGGCAGCTAAAAGAAGACGGTTACGATTTAGATTTTCTCTGGCGGATTCAACCGCAAGGAGGAATTATCTTTCATGCGGATGATTATTGGAAAAGCGGTGATGGGTATCATACCTGTTTACACTTTTATGCCTACCCTTCTGAGGGCCTTGAACGTTTCTGGCTACAGGACTTGACTCAGTTGAAGGATACTCAATCTTTTGTTTCTATCTTGCATCGAGATAGTGATGAGGTTAAGAAGGAGCTTGAAAGGTCCATTGAAGAAAAGATGACTCGGATTTCGGAACAAGCTAAGACAACTACAAACATGAAGGAAATTGATGAAGTAGCTGACCTTCGGCAGATGTTCCGAGAAATTGATAAGCAAAACATTGGGGTCTTGGCCTTCTATGTTCGGGTCTATGTCTCTGCCTGGACTGAAGATGAGCTTTTCACAAAGGTTGAGGAAATAAAAGATAAAACGTCTGCTTATAAATGCACGATTTTGTTAGGCGAACAAGAATTGGAATACCATGCACCTTTTGTGCCGACTTCTAAACAAATCCTCTTGCCTAATGGACGTAAGCCCCAAACTGTCCGTGCTCATGATTTAGCTGGTGGTTACTTCTTTAATCACACAAAGCTAGAAGATGAACGTGGCTCCTTATATGGCTTGACCAAAACTGAAGGAGTGGTCAATTTCAATTTTTTGACACGTGATGATAAGCGAACTCGCTCCTTTATGATTATTTCGGGTAATCCTAGAATGGGGCAAACAACCTTCCTACTACGCCATACTGATGACCTTTATCATCGTGGTCATTTCATCAGAAATATTGATGCCTCAGGTGCTTTTAATGATTTAACCCGTAAGCAACACGGAAAAATCCTTGACCTTTCTGGTGGTGAAAATCGGATTAATATCTTCCAGATCTTTCCTCAGGCAACCATGGAAAATGGGATTGATGTTGATGAGAAGGAGTCTTACAACCTTCATATCAGTAAACTTAAGAACATTCTTAAGTTGATGAATGCGGATGTCACCAATGATGATTTAACAACCTTTCAGGAAATTCTCAATGATTTTTATATTGAAGAAGACCTTTGGTTTGGTAATCCTGAGCTTCATGAGAATGAGCTTAGGGCTACGAAATTAGCTAGGGAAGAATATCCAGTTCTATCTGATTTCATCATGTTTCTGGAAGATTATGAACAAGAACTACTGTCTAAGTCTAATGTTGATAAGCTTGAGGTAGCGGCGACTAGGAGGATTAAGAAGACCTTCCGAGGGATGTTAAGTAGTCATGCTGCTATCTTTGAGGGGACAACTGAGTTTGAAGATATTTCACAAGAACAAGTTGTTACCTTCGATTTTTCAAAATTGAAAGGTAATGATAATCTCTTTAACGCTCAAGTCTTCAATGTCCTTTCTATTATCTCAGCAGATGTGGTTAATAATGGGAAACGATGCAAGCAAGCCATGCGTGAAAATCCTCAGCTAGCAGAAGAAGATATGCCTCACTATATTGTTAATATTAGTGAAGCCCAAATATTGCTTGATCCCCGGTTTGAATTGAGTGTAGAGACCTTGGCAAGTGTTATTGGTTCCATGGGGAATAACTTTGCTGGCGTTGTTCTCTCCGTCAATTCTCTCCAGGGTATTATCTTTGGTTCAGGTGATGGGATTGACCGAGACCCCTATGTTATTGCCGTAAGACGGATATTTGGAATGATGCAGTACAGGGTACTGGCTCAAACCGATGAAACTTCTGTTCCCCTGTTGGCCAATGCCTTAGCTGGCTCTATGACTGAATCGGAATTGGAGTCTTTACCTAGCCTAGAAAAAGGCGAGCTCTTCTTAAATATAGCTGGTGTCGGAAATATTGTGTTTACACAAAGCTATTTGGATTACGACCAGTATCGTTATGGTCAAATGTACTAAGAAAGGATAAAGGATGTTTAGACGGAAAAATGACCCTTACTATGGTATGGGTCCCATTGAAAAACGAAAAGCTAAGTTTCATGATTACGTTACCATTCGTAAAGAAATGGGCAGACGACAAAAGGAATACTTTTCCTCTGAAGGGGAGTCCGATCCTGAACGCCTCAGAGCTCAAGAAGAACGAGACCAAGAGTTTATCCGCTCGCTTAAAATAGCGGGGATTTGGATTGGTATTCCATTTTTATTGCTCTATTTATTATTTATGACTATGGCAGGCCTTTGGTAAGGAGGTGGAGCCATGTATGAAACCATGCGAAAGCTAAGAAAGTGGCTCTTTATTAGTACCTTTATTGGTAGCCTCTTTGTGGCTATAGTTCTTGTGGTCTCTATCCTTGGGGCGGTGTCAGGAGCTGTGGGTGGCTCAGGAGCCAACTGTAATACAGATGATACCAGCTCCAGCGTTTTTTCAGCTGATGATTCGCTTTCATCCGCTAATGCTTCTGTGGATGATTTCGTCAAGAAACATAAAGAAGCCTACATGGATAGCTGGAAAGAGGCTGGGGTACTCCCGACTTTTTCTATCACTCAAAGTATGCAGGAGACTAGCTTTAGTTCAGCAGTTCCTTCCTTTGCTCAGGCCCATAATATGGGGGGTGTCAAATGGACCTCTAAGGCAGATTATCCTATCACGATTAAAAAGTATGGAGATGATGCTGTAGCTGGTAGTGGACCAGGGACAACTGTTGGGGATGGTCCTGGGGTATATACCTATTACAAAAGCTTTGATGCTGGGATCTTAGGAAAAGCAGAGTTTCTTTATAACAACTCTAACTACGCTAAAGCTATTAATAATACAGATGGCCATTCTGTTATTAAGGCAGTTGTCGAGGGGCATTATGCCCAAGCACCTGATTATCAAAGTAAATTAGATAGTCTTTACGATTCCTTAGGGAAAAAGTATGAATGGCTGGACAAGGAAGCCATCAAGAAATACGGAGAGAAGCCTGTCAAAAATCCAGGATCTAAAAGCGATAGTGGAAGTTCTTCTTCTGATAGTTCAGATGATGGTAGTAGTGATTCTGATAGCAGCGTTGATTTTAGCGGAGCTGAACAATGGTATAAGGATAAGATTGGCAAGGTTACCTATTCTATGTCCGCTAGGACAGGCCCAAACTCCTATGATTGTTCTTCATCACTCTACTATGCACTAACGGCTAATGGGGCTTCTAAGACCAGCGGTAATGCTCCAGTTTCAACCGAGACCGAGCACGATTGGCTGATTAGTAATGGCTACGAGAAGGTCTATGAAGGCAAGTGGTCCTCAAATGATGACACCAAGGATCGTCAAGAAGGAGATGTCTTTATTTGGGGGACTAAAGGTGGTAGCGGTGGAGGAGATGGCCACACGGGTCTCTTCCTCGACGATAAAGAGATGATCCATTGTTCTGCTTCTAATAATGGTATCCAAAAGAATAACTACAAGGACTATAAGTCAAAAGTGACCTCTGATCACGGAACGGTTTATATCTATCGACTGAAGAACGCTGGTAGCTCAGGCCTTGCTAATTGTAGTACAGATGATGATGACAGTAGCTCTTCCTCAGACGGCAGTGGTTCCTCTTCAGATAAAGGAGGTAAAGTACCAACAGATGCCAAGGAATGGGGCTATAAACCTTCTGATGCTCCAAGTAGCTTGAAACCTTATATTCATGACCCTGAAGCTTTGGGTCTGAAATATGGTGGCCCTGATAACTGGCAAGAACATAGGGGGCAATGTGTTGACTTGAGTCAAAGTCTCGGTAATTTGATTTGGGGACATCAAGGTGTTGTTTCTTCGGGTTCAGGGGCCAATCAGGCTAAAACTTGGGCTAGCACTATTTTTAAAAATCAGGTTAAGAAGACCCCTAAGGCTGGAGCTATCTTCTCAACTCCAACGGGAGGAGCTGGAGCTGGTCATACAGGGATTGTCTCTCATGTCTTTGATGACGGTTCTATTCTCATCATTGAACAAAATAGCCCTCTCTCAGGCAGCCAATATGGCCAAGTTGATACCTGGAATTATCGGATTATTAGTAAATCGGACTTAGACAATGGCCAATATGAGTTTGCTTATCCTGATAAGCAAGAACCAAAATGGTCTAAGCAGTAAAGGACAGAAAAAATATGGAAGGAAAACAAAAGAAAATGCTGACCCCTATCATTATTGGAGCCCTTTGTATCATTGTTGGAGCTTTAATCATTATTGTGGCCGTTCGCCAGAAACCGTCTGATAAGCCTCACCAAGCACGGACAAGTCAGACAAGTTCGTCAGATGAATCAATGAAGGGACTGACCAAGAATGAGCGAAACCATCTAAAGCTTAAGAATAAGCTGGAACATCCCTACCAAAAGGTTTCTGAGGATAAAGCCCAGAAATGTCAGGTGGCAATTAAGGATGCGGTTGACTATATTTCAACAGCTCAAAATCTCTCAAAGGTTGAAGCCTCTTATGATCACCATCTTAGCTTTACCCATGGGGGTCAGCTTTCTCAGCTAGCCATGGTTATAAAAGTTAATGGTTATCAGTTATCTTCTGTCGAAGTATCAAAATCAGATAACAAGGATGTTGTTCAGTTTATCTGTACGTTTACAAAATCGGGGGAAGATAACTTTTATTACGCTGGTAATTTCAATCTTGATGTTGACCAGCTTCAATTCTCTCAACATTTGGGAGGAAGTCATTTAGGTGGGACCTATGGCTAATTCACTAAGGTAGTTACTTGGTAACTACCTTTTTATCGTTATTAAAAGCAATATAAAAAACATTATATAAATATGTATTTTAATATTGATAAAAATAAAAAGGTGTGGTAAAATAAGACTATAAAATCAAAGGAGGCAACTTATGCCAGTTTTACGTCATCCATGGCCAAAGACTATGAGTGAAATCGCCCTAAAAGGCGGTGATGGAAAAACAACCATTACCCTACTTTGTGCTACTCGCCTAGCCGCTTTTAAATTGAAGGTTCTCTTGGTAGATTTGGATAGCCAATGTAACCTCTCTCATTATTTTGATGTCTATCAGAATACTGGTACTGTAGCTAATATTTTTACAGGAGTTGGCTCGGTTGAGATTGTTCCTGTCTCTACTAATATCGACCTTATCCCTGGGTCTATGCGACTGGATGAAGTCGAAGCTAGTCTAGCGACTAAGTCTAATCAGAATACTATTTTTTACGACTGGCTGAGTGAACATTGTGAAGAATTGAATCTGGCACAATATGATGTCATTCTTATTGACACTCACCCCGACTTTGGCATTATCACAAAGAATGCCATTGCCGTTAGTGATGTCACTTTGACTCCTGTTGCTCCAGGAAAGGACTTCTCAGCTGAAGGGAAAGCTAACTTAGAGCTCCGACTTGAAGCCTACCGCAAGGAAGAAATCATGCGACCAAGTAGAGAGTCTTTGATTCAAGCAGAGTCCTACTTTATTCTTAATAAGATTTCTAAGTCTAAGAAGAAGTCAAAAGAACTTCTAGCGGAATTGAAAGATGACCCTAGTGTTCTTGGTCAGATCCCTGAAAAGGAACTGTTTAACCAGGATACAAGAGATTGGACTATTGTGGATATGATGGACGATCCTAAGATGTTTAGCGAGCATCGAGCTTTCTTTGTTCAGCTGAAGAAGACCTTGAGATCTATCTTTAAGGTTTTAAAACTTGATTTAGAGTAGGGATTAAAATATCTATTTTAATATTGATTAAAAACAATAGATTTGCTACAATATGGCTATCAAGTATTTTGGAGGTTGACAGTGGTCAGTAGAAAAGAAAAATTACAGGCGGCCTTAAATGAACAACTTTCGCCAGCTAAGCGAAAGGTTGGTCGTCCAAAAGGAAGAAGTACCAAGCCTTATTCGTTCACGTTAAAGCCAGCTAATCGGGATAAGTTAGACAAGATGGCAGCTAAAGCTGGATATACTGCTGCGGCTACCTATCTGGATCATTGGATTGAAAATTATGACCTAGATAATGACTAAAGAGACTAAGTTTTAATCCTAATAAAAATAGTGATTAAAATAATTATCAGAATGTAGGAGGTTCCCCATGTTTTATATCTTAAGAGGAATTTATTGGCTATCATTTATTTTCTTCATTCTATTTGGCTGGAATTGGGGAATAGCTGCCTTTGGAATTGACCAGATGATGTGCCTGGTTTTAGCCTTGCTGTTGTTGAGATTTTGGCCGAGTGGGGGCTTTATCTTCACGGTCTGCTGGTTGGGCTATCTGTTCTTTACAAGGTTTCAAACTGCAGTAACAGCTCTTAATTGGGTCTTGGTAGGGATTTTGGCCTTGGAAGGTTTCTTCCTCTGGAGAGAGGAGTACAGCTTTAAAAAGACTAAGGCTCTTCTTAGAAAAATTCGTCAAGGATTTTTAAAAAGTATTACGAATAAATAGATATGAGGTTCTGAGATACTCAGGCCTTTTTTCTTGGGCAAAATAGTTGCGTGTCCGTTCTTCCTCTTGGTACAATACCCAACAAAAATAGTAAAGGGGTTTAGTATGATTGATGAAAGTTCACTCAAGGCCAGCTATGCAGAGACGACAAAAGAGGACTTTAGAGCCTGGTTGGCTAAGTATGATGACCAGGTCGCTTCTAGTATGCGAGCTAGAGGCTATAGCTGTGTTCACTCAATGGAGCGGACGGTCATCTTTACCTTTGGTGAGATTAGTTTCAGTCGTAAACGCTGGAAAAGAGGGAAGGAGTGGGCTGTTCCAGTTGATGACATGCTAGGTTTGACTAAAAACTCTAGGTACTCTTATGAATTTCTCTATCAGATCGCCAAGCTCTCTACCATGATGCCCTATGATAAAGTGGTCCAGGTCATTGATTTACTTTACCAGGTGACGATTACGAAACCGACAGTTGTTAAGGCTACTAAGTTAGCAGAAAAGTTGCTGGATGAAAAGAAGGATTATCGCTTTTTCAATGAAAACAACCAGCCTCAAAAGAAGCCGGTTGATGTTATTTACATTGAAGGTGATGGAGCCATGATTAAAACCAAGTCAGAGGACCCTGAGAAACGAAATACAGATTTGACTCACTTTGTCGTCCATACAGGCAGTCAGCAGATAGAGCCTAAACGTTTCCAGCTGATGGATAAGAAAGAGTTTGTTTCTCCTAGCCATAGATTAGCGAGAAGGGAACTGCTGGATTATCTCTATAATACCTATGAGATTAAGGACACGACCTTGCTCATTACCAACTCGGATTGTGGTGTTGGCTATACCCCTCAAGTCTTTGATGAAATTTCCAGGGCTCTTGGCATCATTCATCATGAACATTTTTGGGATGCCTATCACGTGCATAAAGAGTTACGGGCCTTCTTTAGGAATTATCCTGAAGACTTGCAAGAGCAGGCTTTTACTGCTGTAAAGAGTCATAACAGACATAAACTGAAAGTTGTCTTAGACACCGTTGAGTCTATGATTACAGATGAAAAGGAGCAGGAGGACTTTGAGAATTTCAAGTCCCGCTTTCTCAGTCGGTTTAGATATACCAAACCAGCTAAGTTAAGAGGGTCAGAACCAGCAGGTATTGGGATTATGGAAAGCCAGCATCGAAAGATTACTTATCGCATGAAAAAGCGGGGAATGTACTGGACTCAAAGAGGATTAAAAACTATGAGCCAGTTAATAGTTCTGACTTATGAGAATAGCCTTGAAGAGCTATTCTTTGGTGACTGGAGGACAGACTACAAGCAACTAATTGCTAAAGAGCTTGAAACACCAGGGGACATCATTGCCCGTCAACGTCGGCTTAGTAAGCAGTATCAGCCCCTTGATGGTAGAAGAAAAAGTCACCTGCCTGGTTTAAAAACTAACCTTGCAAAACGGTAGAAATAAGTTTATAATCTGCTGTAAAAGTTTTATAAAAAGTGCTTAAAAAAACTTGCTATAGTGCGGATGGTATGCTATAATATACCTATATTAAATGAATAAAAAGAGCGATGGCTGGAACCACCGCTCACCGAGCAAGATCACTTCAACTCCTGCCTTGCTCAGTCTAATATATTTTAAAGGATAACCTTTTGAATGTCAAGACTGGGCGAAGTAAAATTTGTTCAGTTTTTTATGTCTCGGTTAAAAAGAGCCTCTTTTCAGGGTTATCAGATGCTTTCTAAAAAATTTTTCCACATACGCCCATCGAGAAACTTGAAATAAGTCTTCCATCATGCTAAGATAGGAGAGCATATTTACTGATGTTTGGGAAAGGCCATCACTAAAAAAAACCAAGTCCTATTTAAGAAAAGTAAGCCAGAGCCAGGCAAGTCAGACGGTTTCAGCCTATGGTCTGCCTATTGCCAGCTGTGCTTGATTTCAAAGGATTCTGATTTTATTTTTTAGTGGCTTTTACCGTCAGGTAAGAGCTTTTCTTATGCAGTCACATACTGGAGGAAACTATGAAACGTCAATCTGCCTTGGTCGTCTTTTCTGGCGGTCAGGATTCAACCACTTGCCTCTTTTGGGCACTCAAGCACTATGATCACGTCGAGGCTGTGACCTTCGCCTATGGGCAACGCCATAGCCAAGAAGTAGAAGTAGCCAAAGAGATCGCTAAGGACCTGAAAATAAAACACCAGGTCCTTGACATGTCACTTTTGGGCCAAATCACTAATAACGCCCTGACTTCCGACATAGAAATTGATGCCAAAGAAGGCGAGGTTCCCAATACCTTTGTCGATGGTCGCAACCATCTCTTTCTTTCCTTTGCTACAGTCTTGGCCAAGCAAAAGGGCATCACCGACATCGTGACCGGTGTTTGTGAAACCGACTTTTCGGGCTATCCCGATTGTCGTGATGCTTTTGTTAAATCTCTCAATGTCACCCTCAATCTGGCCATGGATTATGATTTTGTTATTCAAACGCCCCTCATGTGGCTGGACAAGGCAGAAACTTGGGAATTGGCCGACCAACTAGATGCATTCGACTATGTCAAAGACCGAACCCTGACCTGTTATAATGGCATCATGGGGGCTGGTTGCGGAGAATGCCCTGCCTGCAAGCTCCGTCAGCATGGCCTAGAGACTTACTTGGCAAGAAGGGGTGAAGCCTGATGTTCTTTGCTCCAAATGAAATCAAAGAGGAGATTACTGGCCAATCACTGATTTACACTCCCAAAAGAGTGCTGGTCTCCAAGGAATTTACCTTCGACGCTGCCCACCATCTCTTTCGCTATGAAGGCAAGTGTAAATCCCTGCACGGTCATACCTATCGCTTGCAGATTGCTGTCAGCGGGCTACTGGACGAGCGGGGCATGGTTTACGACTTCGGCGATCTCAAGGCTATTTACAAGCAACACCTAGAACCCCAACTTGACCATCGCTATCTCAACGAAAGCCTGCCCTATATGAATACAACTGCAGAAAATATGGTCTATTGGATTTACAAGACAGTAGAAGCCCACTTACCAGCCAAAGACGGCCTGAGAATGGAAAGGGTCCGCCTCTATGAGACACCTAGCTCCTATGCCGAATTTAGAAGGGAATGGGACCTAGAATGAGAAAGCAACGTCAATTAAAGCTGCCAATTTTAGAAATCTTTGGCCCAACCTTCCAAGGGGAGGGACGAGCTATCGGCCAGAAGACTATGTTCATTCGAACGGGTGGCTGCGATTATCATTGTGACTGGTGTGATTCAGCCTTTACTTGGGACGATTCCGAGAAAGCCACTCCCATGACTAGTGACCAGGTCATCGCCGAATTGGACAAGCTGGGAACTTACGATTATGTGACACTTTCTGGTGGCAATCCCTGCTTGCAGGCAGCCAATATGGCTGAATTGGTCAACAAGCTCAAGGAACGTGGCGTTACCCTAGCCGTTGAAACTCAAGGGTCTCGTTTGGCAGGATTGGCTCTTGGACATCGACCAAGTGACCCTCAGTCCCAAACCACCTTCCAGTAAGATGGAAGTTAATATGGAGACCCTAGACTTCATTGTCAGCAAGTTGGACCCTGCCAAGGTGACCTACAAGATTCCCATCTTCAACGATGCTGACTTGGCCTTCGCCAAGGAAATCCAAGCTCGCTATAAGCCCGATGTTCTCTATCTATCTGTCGGTAATCCCGAACCTACAGCCGAAGGTGACATTGTCCGCCATCAATTGGACCGTCTCCACGCCCTCTGGGATAAGGTTGCCCTGGATGATAGCTGGGGAAATGTCCGAGTCCTTCCTCAGCTCCACACTCTAGTTTACGACAACCAAAGGGGTGTTTAGCACAGCAAGGAAGGAGCCCCAAGCATCGCAAATACCATCAACGAAATAGAAAGAAGCAGTAGCATGACAGAAAAATCCCAAGAAATGAAAGACCTGACCCTGCTAGGCAACCAGCAGGTCCCTTACGTCTTTGACTATGATTCTAGTATCTTGGAATCATTCCAAAACCGCCATCAGGGCAATGATTATTTTATCAAGTTCAACTGTCCAGAATTCACCTCCCTTTGCCCCATCACAGGGCAACCAGACTTTGCGACCATTTATATTTCCTACATCCCAGACCAGCTCTGCGTTGAATCCAAGTCGCTCAAGCTCTATCTCTTTTCTTACCGCAACCACGGTGATTTCCACGAAAATTGCATCAACACCATTGGTAAGGACCTGGTAGACTTGCTCAAGCCTCGCTATCTAGAAGTCTGGGGTAAATTCACCCCCCGCGGTGGTATTTCCATTGACCCTTATTACAATTACGGTCGCCCTGATAGCAAGTACCAGGAAATGGCTAATTACCGCCTGCTCAATCATGACCTCTACCCAGAAACCATTGATAATCGCTAACAATTCACAACCTTAATTTATAAATGGCTTTACGCCGAAAAGGCAATCGAAGTGACAAACATTTTGATATAGTCAAAAATCCTACAGCGACAAACTGTAGGATTAATTTTCAGATAATAGTTTACATAAATATATTTATACCATTTTATAGATTGTCCAGGGCATTCTTTTGTTCGTCGTTGACGATATGGGTGTAGAGGTCGGTAACCTGAGTAGAAGCGTGTCCGAGTTGATGGCTGACCAGAACCTGAGACTTGGTCGCATCATAAAGGCGAGTAGCTAGCGTATGGCGGAGCTTGTGAGGAGTTACTCGGATTTTAAAGTCTTGCGAATACTTGCCTACCATTTTTTCGATACTGGAAGCATCAATACGATTGGGGACACCCCGGTATTCGGAAAGAAAGAGGGCAAGGTCACCTTTTTCGGCCTTATAACGACTCTTACGAACCTTAAGGTAAGCCTCTAGATAAGGCTTGGCGAAACTTGCTACATTGACCGAATCTCGTTTGCCACCCTTGCGGGTAACTTCGATAACCATCATATTGAGATTGACATCCTTCATATCCAGATTGACCGCCTCAGAAAGCCGGACACCAGAAGCCAGCAGCAGGGCGATAATGGCCAAATCGCGTTCCTTATTTTTTCGGAAAGATGATTTGGCCCGATTGGAGAGCTTGCCTTCGTATTCCTTGTCAACATAGTCCAGAAACTCCATGGTTTCATCGCCCAGAAAGAGCTTTTGCTTAATATTTTCCGCCCGAGCAGCCAAGGTTTCCTTTTTCTTCTTGGTCGCAACCTTTTTCATGACATTGCGGTAAAAATAGGGCTCACCATTATCATTTTCGACCTCCTCAGTCAAATACTTATAAAGACTGGAAAGAGCCGACAGAGTGCGGTTGATGGTCGTCTGAGAGACACCATTTTTAGTCGAATAGGTGTTGAGCGAAGGTCGTTCCCGCAAATAGAGGATAAAGGCCTCCATATCTTTTTTGGATAGATGTTCCAGCACCTGGAGGGGAATATCCGCCAATTTCTTGGCATCGGTCAAATCAGCATCCATGAGCCACTCAAAGAATCGCCGATATTCCTTGAGGTATTCGTAGAGGGTCGTGAGGCTATAAGGCACCGAGAGCTTGGATTGATAATAGTCCAGCACATACCAGGGCATAAGGGCCTTTAGTTCCTCAATTTTTTCCAGTAGTAAATCACGTCTCATATTTTTCTCCCAATCAGGAGGGTTCCAAGAACCCATTTATCTATAGTGATAGTATAACACAGACCTATATTTCTTTCAAGAAAATTACAGTTTTTCGGAAAGATGATAAGGGGAAAGCTCAGAAAGGGTTGTTTGGGCAAATTCTTTGACCACCTATAGTATCTTAGCTGGTATTTAGTGATGTGAGTAATTCAAACGACAAAACCAACAAAATATTTTTTGACAGAAAAAAACTGCCTGAATATCATCAGGCAGTTTATCGGTTATCGGTTATCCTTTTTCATGGTAAGAAATCTATTCCCTAGGCTGGGTAGATTACCAAACCTTTTTTCCTATTGAAATAAACATCTAAAACTTTGTTCAATTTATTTCTATAAGATAATTCGCTAACAACCACAGGTTTGTGATGACTGAGCGTCTTAAATATATCTGTTGAGCTTTTTATATTAACTGCTGTCAGAGAAATCAATACACCGAAGAATATCAACCCTTTAAACAGTGATTTCAACCTTCTTGTAATAAAAATCTTCGAGGCTAAAAAGGTTGAAAAAAGAGTGATAAAGCTATTTACTCGCCAAGGAAATTGGATAACATCAAGTATTTTGCTAGCATTACTTGGCCAAACAATCAACTTGCTTTCAAATAAGAGTAAAGCAATTACCCAGACGATTATGTAAAAATCTTCCTTCTTCAATTTCCTAACTTGTAATAAAATTAGGATAAAGGCTACCAAAATCAACAAGCCAGGCACCAAGGCTTTTATCTCATTTTTTAAACTTAATTGAAAAATCTCTGCGAAAGTTCTCGATGAATCATTTAAGGAAAAACCTCCAGGAGTATCAATTTTGGAATAAGAAAATTGTTCCAGTATGGAAAAAAATTGCATCGCTCCTAATGCCAAACTAGATGAAACAGAAATAAGAAAATTATAGAATCTTAAGAGCTTTTGCTCCTGAAACCAAATGCTGGTTAAAAAAATTAAGCCAACTAGGACAGCTGTCATTACCGCCGTTAAAATATGACTATAAATTAATAAGGTCACACCAAATGTTAAAATATACCACTTGCGATAATTTCCTTTGATGATTTGATATAATCCATAAAACACCAAGGGAAGAAAGGTCATTGCAATGACTTCGCCTGTAGCGAATCTAATCACAATATTTCCTAACCGATAGGCTGAAAAAACATAAAAAATAGAGAAAATATGTGAACTGAAATTGTTAGCGACAATACCTTTACTTGAATAATATGAAATTAGATAAGTAACCAGACTTAAGCAATAGACATAAATAATCCAACCGGTATAAAGACTATTAGTGAGTTTGTAAAACAAATAATAGGGATAATAGGTCAGATAGGGATAGAAAAGGTCAACACCTTGACCAACCTTGTAGAAGGCTTTGAAGTTAACCGGACTTTCTTTGATAGTAGCTAAACTCAAGACTCGATTAAGGTGAAAATGTAAATCGTCCCCATATAAGATCCCATTACTCATTAAGAGTGGAATGATATAAATTAAACTGACAATTAGAGCGATTATAAATACTTTCAAGCGATTGGAAGCATTTCGTTTGAGTGAACCCCAAGCATATCTTCCTAGTCCTTTTAAAATCTTATAGAGGCCCTGTGCGATTTCCTTGCTGGTATCTAGGGTCTGTTGCCAGTCGATTCTTTTTCCTTGAAATTCTTTATTATTGGTTTGGTTCATCATACTTCTTACTTACACAAAACTAGGGAAGTCCCAACTAATGGCTAACTTCCCTAAAATCAACTTCTACTTCTTTTTCCCGCGTTTTTTCTTGGCTTTTTTGATTTTATTGGCCTGGCGTTTCATGGCTTGGTTCATGGCGAATTGGCCAATTTTACCCTTGAGGCCACCGCCCATCATCTGGCTCATATCTGGCATACCAGCTCCACCAAGGGCTGATAAATCAGGCATGCCATCGCCTCCCACCATACCCTCTAGGGCAGACATATCCATACCACCTGGGGCATTCTTAGGAAGGCTGTTAGGGTCCAGTCCCATCTGTTTCATGGCTTTGCTCATATCACCATTCATAACGCCCTGCATCATGCCCTTGGCCCGATTAAAGTCCTTGATAAACTTATTAACGTCAACAAAGCTATTACCAGAGCCCGATGCAATCCGCCGGCGACGACTAGGGTTGAGTAAGTCAGGATTTTCCCTTTCTTCAGGCGTCATCGAGGAGACAATAGCCCTTTTACGGGCAATATCCTTCTCATCGACCTTGATATTGCTGAGGGCTGGATTACCAGCCATGCCAGGAATCATCTTAAGGATATCTTCCATCGGTCCCATATTTTGCACCTGATCCAACTGCTCAATAAAGTCATTGAAATCAAAGGTATTTTCCCGCATTTTTTCAGCGATTTCAGCTGACCGCTGCTCATCGTAATCCTGACTGGCTTTTTCAATCAGGGTCAGCAAGTCCCCCATGCCCAGAATCCGGCTGGACATCCGATCTGGATGGAAGGTTTCAATATCGGTAATCTTTTCACCGGTACCGGTAAATTTGATGGGCCGGCCAGTTATTTGTCGGACCGACAGGGCGGCACCACCGCGGGTATCCCCATCAATCTTGGTCAGTACGACACCGGTGATGTCCAATTGCTGGTTGAACTCACGGGCAACATTAGCCGCTTCTTGACCAATCATGGAATCGACAACCAAGAGAATTTCATTCGGTTGGGCCAGGTCTTTGACATCCCGCAGTTCCCGCATGAGAGTTTCATCAATCTGCAAGCGACCAGCCGTATCAATCAGGACATAGTCATTGTGATTTTCTCGTGCCTGGGCCAGACCGTTTTTGACAATTTCTGTCGCTGGAACCTCAGTTCCCATATCAAAAACAGGAACAGAGATTTGCTGACCTAGGGTTTTCAATTGGTCAATGGCTGCGGGCCGGTAAATATCGGCCGCAATCATCAAGGGACGGGCATTCTCTTCCTTGACCAGCTTGTTGGCCAATTTCCCAGCAAAGGTAGTTTTACCAGCCCCCTGCAGACCAATCATCATGATGATAGTTGGAATCTTAGGAGATTTTTCAATTTCTGCAGTCTCAGAACCCAAAATCTCGGTCAATTCCTCATTGACGATTTTGATAATCTGTTGGGTTGGGTCCAGAGTGTCAATGATTTCATGGCCAACAGCCCTCTCCCGAACGCGTTTGATGAAGTCTTTAACGACTGGCAGGGCAACATCGGCCTCAAGCAGGGCTAGGCGAATCTCCTTGGTCACCTCTTGGACATCTTTTTCAGAGAGCTTCTTCTTGCCACGAATATTTTTAAAAACGCCTTGTAAACGTTCAGTTAAACTTTCAAAAGCCATTTAATACTTCTCCATACTTAAAATTTTTTACTAAAATAATAAACATCATCCTCACGATGCATGCCTAAAGACTGATAAACAGACTGAGCTGCCTGATTGCTGACGGCAGTTTCTAGCAGCACAAACGCCGCATTCTGTGTCTTGGCGGTAGCAAAAACTTCCTTGACCAAACTTGATCCAATACCTAAACCTCGTGCCTCTTTAATGACATATAAATCATTGAGCAGGTAAGCTTTTTTCATCTGAATACTTGAAAAAATTGGATAGACTTGAGTAAAACCCAAAATTTTACCAGCTTTTTCAGCTACAAATACTAGGGATTCTTGCTTATCAAAACGTTCTTTTAAAAAGTTATAGGCTTCTTGGGAAGTAGCCTTCTGCCCAGAAATTTGGCGATAATCATTAAATAAGCTGGTAACTTCCCATAAATCCTTTTCCCGTATCCGCCGGATTATCAACTTGCACCTCTCTCAATCCCGATTATCAATACTGGTCAAAAGCGAGATATTCTCCTGCAGATAGCTATCTGCAGTGTATTTCTCCAAAATACTATCGAAAATCTGGCTACGAACAATATAATCGGAATACATGTGAAGCTTGCGCTCGTAGTCTTCCAAAATCTTCTCCGTTCGCTTGATATTGTCATAAACCGCCTGCCGACTAACTCCGTATTCCTCAGCAATCTCAGCCAGGCTATAGTCATCGGCATAATACAACTCAATGTAATTCATCTGCTTATCCGTCAAAAGCGGAGCATAGAACTCGAAAAGAGCATTCATGCGGTTGGTTTTTTCAATTTCCATAAGCCTTATTATATCAAAAAAATCAGTGATTTTATAGCTGAAAATCAGCATTTCTACCTACTCAAGATTTGTTTCTAGCAGATTTTTGCCCTATAATAAAGCTTATGCAATAAGAATAAGCCAAAGGAGTCAATTTAGAATGATTGAGTTTAAAGATTTTCACTTTCCAGCTCTTGATAAATGGCGGAAGCTGCACATCTATCTTCCTGATGACTACTATGATAGCCAAGGATCCTACTCTGTCATGTATTTCTTCGATGGCCAGAACCTCTTTTTCGACCAGATGGCCACCTATGGCAAATCTTGGGGACTTTATGATTTCTTGGAACATGGTCCAAAAAGATGATTGTCGTCGGCTTGGAATGTGGCCATGAAGGTAATGAACGTTTGTCTGAATATAGCCCCTATGATATTGACTCCGATTTCTTCGGTGCCCATATTGATGGCTTGGGTAAAGAGACCCTAGAATGGCTGATCAATGACATTAAACCCTATATTGATAGTCACTACCGCACCTATCCTTTCCGTCAAGCAACTGGTATCGCTGGCTCATCCATGGGGGTGGTCTCATGGCTATCTACTCACTAGCTAAGTATAATCAGATTTTCTCCAAGGCTGCCTGTCTATCTTCGGCTATCCTAGGAAATTTGGAAGCCGATGTGCTAGAGGCTTCAATTGATGCTAATACGCGTCTTTATCTCTCTTGGGGAAGCCAAGAGGCCGGTCCAAGTCAGGGTGACCCTTGGCAAAGTCGAGCAGCAAAAGCTAATCTCGCTATCGAGGTCGCCTTTCAAAAACAAGGGGCTACTACTTATATCTACTGCCAAGAAGACGGCCGCCATCAAGAAACGGACTGGGAAAAACAGGTTCCCATCTTTATGGACTTTCTCTGGTTGCAGTGAGTTTTAGGAGCTACTTAGTAGTGTCTCCAAACAATTTAACATATATTTATTTATGCAAAATCACAACTTCCTAAAAGAGTCGAGACAATCGGCTCTTTTAATTATTTTCTAAATAAAATTCAAAGCGTCCGGCAACATATTGACTGCGGACATATTCAAAGGCCATTCCATCTTCCAGATAGGAAGTTTGAGTCAAGGAAAGTATTGCATGTCCTTGTTCAACAGCTAACTCCTTGGTGGTCTGCGGATCGACAATCTTTGCAGAAATGATTTGCTGACTTTTCCCGATAATATAACCATTCTCCGTCAAAGTTTGGAAAAAATGATTAGTCACTTCTTCTCTCTTGAAATTTCGGATGAGCTTTTCGGGAATACTAGTCACCTCATAGACAACGGGAATTTTGTCAGCGTAGCGAACCCGCTCCATCCTGATGATATAGGACTTAGGAGTAACCTCCAGATGACGAATCTCTTGCTCGTTGGGATAGGTCCTTTCATAAGAGATTAACTTACTAGAGGGTTCCTTTCCTTGCGCCTTGATAATTTCTGTGAAACTGGTTGTCCCGCGAATTTTTTCTTGGACACGTTGACTGGCCACATAGGTCCCACTACCTACCCGTCTTTCTAAAATTCCCTCATCAACCAATAATGTGATAGCTTGTCGCAAAGTCATTCGACTAACTTCAAATTGGTCGGACAAATCCCGTTCACTGGGCAGACGACTGCCAATCTTCCAAATTCCTTGGTCAATTTCATTCTTTATAGCATCATGAATCCTAATATAGGCTGGTAACATACCTTCCTCCCGAATTGTCTATACCAATATTGTAGCATTTTCCCAGAAAATAGCGTAGCTGGTAAGCCTCTTTGTACTGACCCAGCCTAATCCTATTTAAAGGTTAAGAATCCGAGCCCTATGAAGATTATCGTATCTAAAAGCTTAGTTTGTTGTATTGCCATAGACAGAAGTCGACGAAGCTTCCGTGAAATGAACTGGCTTGAACATCCAGTTAGTATCTTGGTGGAAGCGACTGGTAAGTGTTGAGGTGAAGGTGTTACCGGTCACAACTATGTTGCTGACATCACCTGAGTGTTGCCCCAGACTGGCTCCATAAGCGATGATTTTTCCAGATTTATCCTTATAAGGGAGGAAGGAATTATCTGTAACCGTAATATTGCTGGTCATAACCTTATTAGGATTGTAATTTGAATAGTTGGGGTCAATATCTTGGAGAATTTTACCATCCCATTCGCCCTTATTGTCAGAGGTATCAAATTGGATAGCTTCCGCATAAATATCGTGGTCCTTAGTTATCTGCGATATATCAGTCTTATCTGTCAACTCTGGTGCGTATCCTTCAAAGGTATTTCCCTTGAAGGTAGAGTTTTGGAGGCCTCCCAAGTCAAAGATATGGCTCCCCATCTTATGAACCATGGTAAAGGTATTGTTTTCGATATCCCAGTTGCTACCGTGATTGGCCATAATCATGAAGTGATCCCCCTTGGTCAAGTCCTTGGCCTGGACTGTGATATCCCGCATAGTGAAGTTTTGAACGCCATCGGTTGCACCTGGACCTGTCGCAAAGCCGAACCAATACTCCGTACCATCCACAATGAGCTTAGTGTTATCGCCACGAATTTGGGTGTTCGAAGCCAGGGTTACATATTCTGATTGAGGATTTTGACTGCCGACTGTAAAGTCGCCGCTTGGCAGTCCTAAAATAGTACCTGGATTATCTTTAGCATAATTAAAGGCATCTTCTAAAATTTTATTATTCTGACTGGCCGAGTTGGATTCTTTGAGACCAACATGATAAATATCATTAAGGCTAGATTCGCCAACGTTATAGACCTTGGTCCCATCGTCGAAAGTCAGAACATATTTATAGCCACCACCAGTGGAATAATTATAGTCAACTGCCGTGACCTTAGCAGCTTCTGAACGAAAATCACTAAGATCATAACCATCTAAGTCTGTTTGAGCAGATTGGCTAACTTGAATGGTCTTATCTTTTTTGAATTTGGCAGAGGGAGCTTTGGCTAGGTCAGATTCCTTAACTCCATTGATGCTATCTCCATTTGAAAATTTAATCGAGTAGGTCATGACCGATTTACCACTTTTGGTATCAACCTGATTATCCGATTTGATCTTGCCAATCCAATTTTGGTAATCGGTCAGATCTTTTCCCCCAATGGACTTGCTAGCCTGGCCAGAGATTTGCACCTTTTCATCTGCCTGGAATTTTGCCTTCAGGTTTTCTGAGCCTATTTGTAAATTGTTGGCAATCCCCTGAACATCATTCTTGAGTACACCAAAACTGTGAGTAACAGCTAAAAGGATAATAACAGAGATAAGAAGAACTCCTAAAGCAATCAGTTCTTGTGGCCGGAAAAGCCCCTTATGATTTTTCTCTCTTAATAGAGAATCTTTGCGGCTCTCCTTCTTTTTATGATTATTTGATGGCAATTCTTTACGCATAAGTCATATTATAACATAGATTAACCCACTAGAATAGGGCTTGCTTTCAGGAATTTTCATTCTCGATTTCCAGTGCACAAGCCCTTAAAGTGTGTTACAATGGTTTTAATAATCTGTCGGAAAACCGACAAAATTGGAAAGGATTATTGATGACTGAATTTAACAATCTTGAGAGAATCATCGTATTGGACTACGGCAGTCAATACAATCAGCTGATTGCCCGCCGTATTCGTGAAATTGGTGTTTTCTCCGAACTTAAAAGTCATAAAATTACAGCTCAAGAGGTCAAGGAAATCAATCCGATTGGAATTGTCCTTTCTGGTGGTCCCAACTCTGTCTATGCAGAGAATTCATTTGGTATTGATGAAGAAATCTTCAATCTTGGTATTCCAATACTAGGAATTTGCTACGGCATGCAACTACTGACCGCCCGTTTAGGTGGTAAAGTTCTACCTGCTGGTCAAACTGGAAACAGCGAATATGGTCAATCTACCCTCCACCTTCGTCAGGAATCAGATTTATTTGCTGATACGCCCGAAGAACAAGTCGTTCTCATGAGCCATGGTGATGCGGTGACTGAGATTCCTCAAGGTTTCCATCTGGTTGGTGACTCTGCTGACTGTCCTTATGCTGCTATCGAAAACAGCGATCGCAAGATTTACGGGATTCAGTTTCACCCAGAGGTTCGCCATTCGGTCTATGGCAATGATATTTTACGGAACTTCGCTTTAAATATCTGTGGAGCCAAAGGTGACTGGTCCATGGATAATTTCATTGAGATGGAAATTGCTAAAATCCGCCAAACCGTTGGTGACCGTAAGGTCCTCCTAGGACTGTCAGGTGGGGTTGATTCATCAGTTGTCGGTGTGCTCCTGCAAAAGGCTATCGGTGACCAATTGACCTGTATCTTCGTTGACCATGGTTTGCTTCGCAAAAATGAAGGTGACCAGGTTATGAATATGCTTGGGGGCAAGTTCGGACTCAATATCATCCGTGTTGATTCATCGGAGCGTTTCCTCAATCTTCTAGCAGGTGTTGATGATCCTGAGAAAAAGCGGAAAATTATTGGCAATGAGTTTGTTTATGTCTTCGATGATGAGGCCAGTAAGCTCAAGGGTGTTGATTTCCTAGCTCAGGGAACCCTCTATACCGATATAATCGAATCCGGTACTGAAACCGCCCAAACTATCAAGTCCCACCACAATGTCGGTGGTCTGCCAGAAGACATGCAGTTTCAATTGATTGAACCCCTCAATACCCTCTTCAAAGATGAGGTTCGCTCTCTGGGGACTGCTCTAGGCATGCCTGACGAAGTTGTTTGGCGGCAACCCTTCCCAGGACCAGGTCTAGCTATCCGTGTTATGGGTGACATCACAGCTGAAAAACTGGAAACTGTCCGCGAATCCGATGCTATCCTGCGTGAAGAAATCGCCAAGGCTGGCCTTCAACGGGATGTTTGGCAATACTTCACCGTCAATACAGGCGTTCGCTCTGTTGGTGTCATGGGCGATGGTCGGACCTACGACTACACCATCGCCATCCGGGCAATTACTTCTATCGACGGAATGACCGCTGACTTTGCCCAACTTCCTTGGGATGTCCTCAAGAAAATTTCAACCCGTATCGTCAATGAAGTTGACCACGTCAACCGCATCGTCTACGATATTACCAGCAAACCACCTGCAACTGTCGAGTGGGAATAGATAAAAATGGGCTTAAGGGCCTATTTTTTAACCCAAGAGTCCTAGTCCTAAGAGACTATCCAAATTACAGACAGGCTAAAAAAATACGGCTTGTCTTTTTTAACGTCTAATGAGTTGTGGATTTTCGCTCTGTTCTAAAGGGAAAAGAACCCCTTTCACTCTACACTCTAGCCCACAGAAAAGTTCTCTTCCTCACTGATAAATGTCTGGATTGGACCTCTGTTAGTTTTTTATAAGTCTATCGAATCCAACGATTTTGGTGTTACTCCTTCATCCGCCAAAGCCAATTCCAGTATCTCCTCAATTTCTATCAAGCGATAGCCGTCTACTGTTTTGAGACTGGCTGTCATGGGGGTCAATTCCTCTACTACTCCTTGAAAGCTTTGCTTGGTTTGGCCGAATTTGGTAGTCACCTTGACTGGAGCCCCATTGCTGTATAATTGACCTAGGAGGAAGAATTTTTCTTCTTGACTTAGGTCAGATATCAGGTCTTCTCGCTGGCGGTCTTGATTGAGACTACTGGTGTGCTCAGATAGGTAAAAGCCCAACCACTTCTCCATGCCACGGTCCTGGTGCTCCCTGGCGGATTTAAAGGGCAAATAAGAGCGGTCAATCATTGGAGACCGTCCAATCCGCCCGCCGAGTGGCCGCCGATGAGTTTGCTGCGGGCTAAAGCACGTGAGGCAGGGCTCAAGGCATTGGCCCGTTGCAAGGTCGTGAAGCCAAAACGATTCCGAATGGCATCAATAGCTATTTCAAGCTTTTCTTCTTTTTCTAGCTGACTGGAATCATCAAAAAGGGAAATAATCTGGACGCCGTCAGCAATCAAGTGACCGTAGGAAACGGCAATACTCCTTATCGCTCCACCCGAGTATTTCTGACGGAAGAGGTTTAAAACGTGGGCTTGCAGGTCCTTGGTGCTACTGCTAGGCTCAATAGTCTTTTGAGCTTGAAGACGATGACCATAGCCTGTCTTGGCATAACCCAGATGAATGGCAACCAGAGTCGTCTTTTTTCTGGCTCGCCTCAGGCGAATAGCGACCTGTTCGGCCATTTCCGTCAACACTAGCTCAATTTCCTCCTGTTTCTGATAATCCCTAGGTAAGATTTGCGAATTTCCCGGACTTCTTTCCTTGGGACGGTAAGGCTGATGGACATTGCTCTCGTCAATACCGTTAGCGTGGAAAAATAAATCAACTCCAGAAACACCCAATTCCCTCTTAAGCAAATCAGGATTGCTATTAGCTAACTGCTTGATAGACTGAATCCCTAACTTATTCAGCCGCTTTGCCATCCTTCGGCCGATGCCCCAGAAATCGGTCAGTTTGGGAATGGACCAGACCTTACTTTCTACATCCCCATAAGACCAATTAGCCCGCATATTAGCAGCATACTTCGCCTCATTATCTAAGGCCAATTTGGCCAATAAAGGATTGGCATTGGACATACCAACTGTGGAATAGATCCCCGTCTTATGGAAAATTTCCCTCTGAATCATGGCAGAGACCTGGTCCAATTTCTCTTGCTTGGTCAAATTTTTGTCGGGAATAAAATAATTGAGTGAGCCGGTCAAATCAAGAAAGCCCTCATCAATCGAATAGGGGAGGATATCCTCGATACTGGCGTAGTTCTGAAAGATATGCTGAATCTCCAAATTTTTCTCGATATAGAGCTCCATCCTAGGAGGAACAATATAAGTGGCTGCAGCCCAAGCCTCAATGTAATTGACAAAGTCTGGCGTTATCGGTAATCCTTGCTTTTTAGCCTTGTGGTAGGAGAACTTTCTGGTCTTAACATCGAAAGGTAAATCGTAGGCACGACTGACGTTGCTCTTGCCAAACACTTTTTTAAAGGTAGGAGAGGAAGCTAAAATCAAACCGCTAGTGTGGTCTACACGACTCATGACACACAAGGAGGCTTTGAGCGGATCTAGCCCATGGTCAACACATTCGACACTGGCGTAAAAAGATTTCATATCAACAAAGGCGATATCCGACCTAGGCTCGCAACTATAATCAAAATAACCCATACAGACCTCCAATTCTATAAGTTAGTTTATTAACTATATAGTTTACAACTTTCAGAGAAATTTAGCAAGCTGCTAGTCTAACAATACTTCGCCTTCTAAACAGGCTATTTGTTGACCGCTCAAAAAAGCCCAGAAACTGGCGTTTCCAGACTTGTTATGAATTTGTTAGTCACCTTAGTGGCGATACATTTTGAATTGCAGGTAGAGGTCATTGTAGGTGCCCAGCCATTTGGCTCCCAGATTATTATAGACCTCCAGATGGCTGATGACCTGATCGGAAGGATAAAAAGCCTTATCGGAGGTGATTTCCTTGGGCAGGAGCTTCTGGGCTGTCTTATTGGGTGTGGCATAGCCGATATATTCGGCATTCTGGGCAGCGTTCTTAGGCTCCAGCATAAAGTTGATAAAGGCATAGGCCGCTTTTTTATTTTTGACGGTCTTAGGAATGACGATATTATCAAACCAGAGATTGGAACCCTCGCTGGGCAGGACATAGTGAAGATGAGGATTGGCATCCAGCATATCCCTAGCCTCACCTGAGAAGGTGACTCCCAGAGCGGCATCGCTGTTTTTTAAATAGCCCTTCATCTCGTCACCAACAATGGCCTTGATATTGGGCGTTAGCTGACTCAATTTGTCAGAAGCCTGCTCCAGCTGGCTCATATTCTTGCTATTGAGGCTGTAGCCCAGAGAATTGAGGCCCAGTCCCATGACCTCTCTAGCACCATCAACCAGCATGATGGAATCCTTATAATCAGAATTCCAGAGGTCAGTCCAGTGCTGGGGCGGATTTTTGATCATAGTGTCATTATAGACGATACCGACCGTCCCCCAGAAATAGGGGATAGAGTAGTCATTCTTAGGGTCAAAAGACTTTCCCATAAACTGGCTGCCAAGGTTATCCAGCCCCTTAATCTGGGATTTATCCAGTTTAACCAGGAGGTCCTCGCGACGCATCTTATCAATCATATAGTCGCTGGGAATGGCAATGTCGTAGCGGGTGCCACCCTGCTCAATCTTGGTGTACATGGCCTCATTGGAATCAAAGGTTTCATACTGAACAGAGATACCAGTTTCCTTTTGGAACTTATTGATGAGGCCCGGGTCAATATAGTCTCCCCAGTTATAGACGACCAGGCTATTGGCCTTGTTACTACTGCTATTTTTCTTTTCCATGGCCAGCAAGAGCACGGCTAGGCTAGCGATAATCAGGACAAGGCCTGAAAGAAAGGAATTCAGTTTACGCATGCTGATCACCTTCTTCCTTGCTGATAAAATAATAGCCGATTACCAGGAGAATTGAGAAGATAAAGATGATGGTGGACAGAGCATTGATTTCCAGGGAAATTCCCCGTCTGGCGCGGGAATAGATTTCCACCGAGAGGGTCGAAAAACCATTTCCGGTCACGAAGAAGGTCACGGCAAAGTCATCTAGCGAATAGGTAAAGGCCATAAAGTAGCCAGCGATGATACTGGGCGTCAAGTAGGGCAACATAACTTCCTTGAGCATCTGCCAGTAACTGGCCCCCAAATCGTAGGCAGCATGAATCATATCTTGATTCATCTCCTTGAGCCGGGGCAGGACCATGAGAACCACGATGGGAATGGAAAAGGCGATATGGCTGAGCAAAACTGAGCTAAAACCTAGGCGAAAGCCCAGCACCGTAAAGAGAATCAAAAAGCTAGCTCCCATCATGACATCAGGCGATACCATGAGAATATTATTGAGAGAGAGCAGAGTATTTTGCCTCTTACTTCTGGCCTGGTCAATAAAGATAGCTCCAAAGGTGCCAATAATTGTTGCCAGGAGGGCACTCAGAAAGGCCAAAAAGAAGGTTTGAACCAGAATCAAAATCAGACGGCTATCAGAGATGACCTGGCCATAGTGTTCCCAAGTAAGACCGGTAAAGCCATTCATATCACCGCCCCGATTGAAGGAATAAAAGATGAGGTAAAAAATCGGCAGATAGAGGAGGGCAAAGACCAGTCCCAAATAGAGCCTAGATAGTTTTTTCATAGGTCCTTCCTCCTTTCCTTGGTGATGGCCATAATAGCCAGCATAGCCAGAATCAAGACGACACCGATGGTTGAGCCCATGCCCCAATTCTGGGTAGTCAGGAAATGTTGCTCAATAGCTGTTCCTAGAGTGATAACACGGTTTCCCCCAATCAAACGCGTCAACATAAAGAGGCTGAGACTGGGAATAAAGACCGACTGCACACCCGACCTTACGCCAGACAGAGAAAGGGGGAAAATCACTCGGCTAAAGGTCTGCCAATTACTAGCCCCCAGATCACGACTGGCATTAGTCAGATTGACATCCAGGTCATCAAGGGCATTAAAAATAGGCAAAATCATGAAGGGCAGCTCAATGTAGGCAGCGACAAAGATAAAGGAAAAGTCGGTAAAGAGCAGCTGCTTGGGACCAATACCGATAAAGGTCAAGAAATGATTGATACTGCCGTTTTGACCGAAAATCCCCATAAAGGCATAGGCCTTGAGCAGGAGGTTAATCCAAGTAGGCAGGACCACCAGCATGAGCCAGAGCTGCTTGTGCTTAAGCTTGGTTAGAATAAAGGCTGTCGGATAGCTAATCAGAAAGGTCACCAAGGTAATAATACCCGCATAGAGAACCGAATTGAAGCTCATCCGCAGATAGGTCCAGGAGCTAAAAAAAGTTTGGTAGTTGGCAAGACTGACCTGTCCTTCTAGATTGAAAAAGGAACGATAGACAATCAGGGCCAGGGGAGCCAATACAAAAAGCAAAAGCCAGAGAAAATAGGGAGCCGCAAAGAATTTAGTCGTCGTCTTCATGGCGTTCCTCCTCAATGGCATTTATCAGACCGTCCTCAACTTCCTCGGTCTCAACATACTCTTCAATCCGAGCATCAAATTCCTCCTCGGTTTCATTGAGCCGCATGATATGAATATCTTCGGGCGTGAAATTGAGACCGATAACTTCGCCTTCAAGGGCCTTGCGAGTGGAATGAATCAGCCACTCATTGCCCAGCTCATCATGAGCCATGATTTCGTAGTGGACCCCTCGGAACAATTGGGTATCCACCGTCACTACTAGCTTGCCTTCCTCGGGTAGGGTAAGCTGCAGATCCTCGGGCCGAATGACCACTTCTACCGCCTCATTGGGTCGCATCCCACCATCTACTGCCTCAAAGCGTCTGCCGTTAAACTCAACCAAATAGTCCTCAATCATCCTACCATTGATGATGTTGGACTCGCCGATAAAGGTAGCGACAAAGTGATTGATAGGCTCGTCATAGATGTCAACGGGCGTGCCGGATTGGACAATCTCTCCCTCATTCATGACAAAAATCCAGTCGGACATGGCCAGGGCTTCCTCCTGGTCGTGGGTAACAAAGACAAAGGTGATACCCAGCCTTTGTTGGAGCTCCCGCAACTCATACTGCATTTCTGTCCGTAGTTTCAAATCAAGGGCAGACAAGGGCTCATCAAGAAGCACTACCTTGGGCTGGTTGATGATAGCTCTGGCAATGGCTACCCGCTGGCGTTGACCGCCGGAAAGTTTTTGAATGGAGCGGTTTCCATAACCTTCTAGGCGAACCATTTTCAGGGCCTGGCCAACTCGCTGCTCAATCTCAGACTTGGCGACTTTTTTCAATTTTAGGGGAAAGGCCACATTATCGAAGACCGACATGTGGGGAAAAAGGGCGTAGTTCTGAAAAACGGTGTGGACATCCCGCTTGTTGATGGGAATGTCGTTAATCCGCTTGCCATCCAGATAAACATCACCTGAGCTGGCATCCAAGAGACCAGCAATGATGTTGAGAATGGTTGACTTTCCAGAACCCGAAGCCCCAAGCAGGGTATAAAACTTACCCTGCTCCAATTCAAAATTGATGTCCTTGAGAACCTGGGTCCCGCTGTCCTCGAAGGTTTTCGTCACATGGTGAAAAGCAATAATAGGTTTGGTCACTTCTTGATTTCCTCCACTCAAGAAAGAAGATAAAAAGAGAGTGGGAAAGAAGTCATAAATCCAAGGATTCGACTTGACTTCCCGGCACTCCCTAAGTTTCAAGTTTGAGACTGAACTAATGGGCCCTAGCGGCCCCTGCCGCCTCCTATACAAAAGGCGACTATTGTCAGTCAAGATTTGGTCAAATTATAAGTTTTGCTCTATACAGGGCTTTGTCAAGACTTAATCAGAAGCTAGGCCGGTCTCCAACTTTCTGCAGAGCCAATCTAGTTAAGCAGAAAACTAGACAATCCCCGCCTTCCACAGAGCAAGCCAGCAAATCACGAATCTGTCTAGCCTCCGCCTTTCTGCAGAGCCAAGCTAGTAAATCAAAAATCAGGCTCCTGTTATCAAGCTGTTTGATATTACAAGTACAAGGTTTGGATCCTTCGCCCCAACCTCAGGCTAGCAAAACAGACCTCATTTCTTTAAGCCTTATAGTCCCCGATAATCCGAACCTCTGGTTCCAAGCGGACACCAGAATGCTCTTGGACCCTATCAATGACATGGGCAATCAGATTTTCGTAGTCATCGGCCGTTCCATTAGCCACATTGACCATGAATCCAGCATGTTTCTTGCTGACTTCAACACCACCGATACGATAGCCCATCAGGTCAGCTTCCATAATTAATTGGCCAGCAAAATGATCGACAGGCCGCTTAAAGACAGACCCGCAGGAAGGGTATTCTAGGGGCTGCTTGAGCTGACGAAGGTGATTGAGACGGGCCATTTCATTCTTGATTTGCGAATGCACACCAGGTCTGAGAGCGAATTTTGCGGAAATGACCACCTCGCCCGTGCTCTGAATGGCAGAATGGCGATAACCAAAGGCCATATCACGGGCTTCTATGGTATGGATGTCCCCTTCCTTGGTCAAAACAGTCGCTGAGACCAGAATGTGGGAAATTTCGCCACCATAGGCACCGGCATTCATAAAGACAGCTCCGCCAATAGAACCAGGAATCCCAGCCGCAAATTCAAAGCCTGTCAAGCTGTGGAATTCAGCAATCTTGGTCGTTTCAATCAGATTAGCTCCTGCTTCTGCTTCGATGGTATAACCGTCAACCGTGACCGTGCTCAGCTTGTCAAACATGATAACAAAGCCACGAATGCCACCTTCACGAACAATTAGGTTACTGGCATTGCCGAGGACCATCCAAGGAATCGCATTATCATTAGCGAACTTGACGATATGAGCCAGTTCATAGCGGTTGCGAGGAAAGGCCAGATAATCTGCCGGTCCGCCAACCTTGGTATAAGTATATTTACGCAAGGGTTCATCGATACGAATATCAATCCCTTCGAGTGCCGTTTTCATTTTTTCTAGCATTAATTTCTAATTCCATTCTTACTCACTGGAACTCCCTTCTCTTAAAAGGGAATTAATCTCCAGCCGCTCTTTGGGCCAAGAGGCTAAGAGCCTAAAAAAATCGGTATAAAACCGACTACTATTATATCAAAAACTAGGGCTTTTTGCGATAGGGTCCTGAGAGAGATTCCCAATTCTCGTTCGAGGGCCAGGAGGTTTTAAACACCTTTTGGAGAATTTACCAAGGCACTCAAAGTAGCCAGTGGAAAATTTCCCAGTGTGTCAGACAAAGAATTACTTGACTCAAACATCAAGCAGAGAATTTCCAGAATCTATCGACCCAAGAATTGGTCAATCCGAGGACCAAACAGAGAAATTCTCTCAGTCTATCAGCCCAAGAATCAGTCAACCGAAAGACCAAGTAGAGGATTTTTTTTAAACCTTGCTAAACTTCCTCGTCAAAATTCAAAAGTTAAGTCTACTTAAGAGGGCCTGAGATTTTTTCAATTCCCTGGGTTGACAACTTAGCTAAGTCAGCCGCATAGAGCAGGTCTGTGACTGGGTCGGCCAGACTGTTATCCATTTCCAAAAGCGGGACCAGAACAAAGGCCCGCTCCTTCATATAGGGATGGGGTAGGGTCAAGTCAGGCTGGTCCAGCACTTTTTGATCATAGAGCAGAATATCAATATCCAGAGTTCGCGGTCCCCAATGCTGCTGCCGCACTCGCCCCAAATCATTTTCAATAGACTGGCAGGCCCGCAACAAGTCTAGAGGGGCTAGTATCGTTTCCAGCCGACAGGCTAGATTTAGAAAATCCGCCTGCTCTGTCAGGCCCCAGGCAGGGGTCTGATAGAGAGAGGAGACGGCGAGCAGCTGTGTCTGTGGAAGTTGGTCCAATCGCTCTAGGGCCTCTTTTAAGTTGGCCCGACGGTCTCCCATATTGGAGCCAAGGCTGAGAAAGACTGAACTCATCGACTTCGCTCCAATTCTACTCCCACACTATCGTAATGACCAGCAATAGGCGGATTCTCCTTGCAAATCCGCAACTTGATAGCTTGGACAGGAGCAAATTGGTCAAAAATATCTTGGCAAATAGCTCCTGCTAACCGCTCCAGCAACTGGTAGGACTGATTTTCCACCTGTCGCTGGATGGCTTCAAAAACAAGGCCATAATGCACGGTATCAGCCAAATCATCGCGAAGTGAGGCCTTAGTTAAGTCCAAGGATAATTGAGCATCGACCACAAAAATCTGTCCCAAGCGATTTTCCTCTGGCAGAGCTCCGTGATAACCATAAAAACGACAACCTTTTAAAAGAATCTTATCCATTTTTCCTACCTTAATTGGCTGATGACCTTGACAATATCACGATTAGCTTCAACATTATGCACCCGGACAATCTGACAACCCTTTTCAATGGCATAACCTGACAGGCCTGCGGTTCCCATATCTCGCTCCAGGGGCTTGGTGTGACCGCCCCCCAGAAGGTAGTCTACCACCCGTTTGCGGGAAATACCAAAGAGGACTGGATAACCCAGATTAGTCACCTGTTCCAGCCCCTTTAAGAGGTCAATGTTCTGCTGCTCATTTTTGGCAAAACCAAAACCTGGATCCAACCAAATCTTATCCTTGGCAAGGCCAGCCTCCAAGGCCGCTTGGGCACGCTCAAGCAGGAAGTTACAAACGTCCTGGGTGACATCATCATAAACTTCATCCTCTTGATTGTGCATAAGGATGGTGGGAACATCTTTTTCAGCAGCCAAGGCCAGCATTTGCCCATCGTAGAGACCAGCCCAGACATCATTGAGGATATCGGCACCCGCTTCGAGGGCGGCACGAGCTGTCCCAGTTTTATAAGTATCAATGCTAACAAGAACATCGTACTTTTCCTTGATGGCCTTGATAACCGGTACGATTCGGGCAATTTCCTCTTCTTGAGAGACAAAGTCAGCCCCAGGCCGTGTAGATTCCCCACCGACATCAATAATGGCTGCCCCCTGCTCAATCATAGCCCCGACTTGAACCAAGGCCTTTTCAAGCAGGGTATAGGAACCGCCATCCGAGAATGAATCAGGGGTTACATTGAGAACCCCCATGATACAGGCCTTACCCGCAACTTCAAACTGTCCAATATTCATCCAAGTTCTCTTTCTGATTCTTATCCATGGAGTAGGTTTGTGACTTCATTTTCAATGATTTGTGACATGCCTTCTCCTTTTAGTGCTCCCTGATTAGGCTCAGTAACTCCTGCCTTTGGTCCCTATCTTCTTGGAAAATGCCTCGGGCAACGGTCGTTACCGTTTTGCTGCCAGGCTTTTTGATGCCCCGCATGGTCATGCACATGTGCTCAGCCTCAATCATGACAAAGACCCCTTTAGGATTTAGGGCTTCTTCTAGAGCTGTTGCCACTTGTTCGGTCAGGCGTTCCTGCAACTGAGGCCGCTTGCTAGCCACTTCTACTGCCCGAGCCAGCTTGGAAAGACCCGTTACCTTACCTTGACTGGGTAGGTAGGCCACATGGGCAACCCCGTAAAAGGGCACCAAATGGTGCTCACACATGGAATAAAAGGGAATGTCCTTGACTAGGACAACTTCCTCATGGTTTTCGCTAAAGACAGCCGTAAATTGATCCTTGGGATTTTCACCCAGGCCAGCAAACATCTCGGCATACATCTTGGCCACCCGCTTAGGGGTTTCCAGCAGGCCTTCTCGCTGAGGATTTTCCCCAATGGCTTCTAAAAGTTGATAAATGGCTTCTTGGGCCTTTTCTTGATTAAACATCTCGTCCTCTTTAATTTATTGCTAGCCTTTCAAATAAGATACCACGGAGCAAAGCCACCTTCTTGTCCATACAAGAGCTGGCTAACGGCAATCACTAGTCTGATTGCCTAGCTCCCTGACTAACTTCAGCCAGCCAGTATTTTCGACTGGCTGGTTTTCGTGTCACCATGCCGTCAAGCAACTCACAGAGTTTTAGGGAAATCACCGAAGGGGGCTTGCACCTAGGTGATTTCATCTAAATTCACAGAGTTGTAGGCGGGTTCAATTCAATCAGTTAAGGAAAGAGGCGATTAAAATCGCTCTATTTCCTACGGGGCTGTGACAAAAGATCCTAACCTCGTTACTTTTTAACGTCAGACAGTTTGACGCAGTGGTTGATTGGAAGTCCTTATCCCTTGCTATGCAAATGATAGCAGCCGTCCTAATCAACTGTGCGGAGGCGGGACGACAAAATCGATTTCTCCGAAATCACGATTTTTGTCCCGCTCTCTAAACTTCTCACTAAGTCCGATATTCGAGCATTATCGGCTAACTTATCTGACTGTCGCTATATACCCTATTGAGGGGAATTCTTCAAAAGCTCCTTACGCACTTGGGAAATGAAATAGAGGGAGCCTGTTATCAGGTAAAAATCTGCTGAATCTGCCTTATAAACCTGAGCCAGCCAAGTCTCAAAATCGGCCATCCGCTGGTAAGGCTCAGGGTAATCGTCCAAAGCCAGGCTATTGTGGTAGGGGAAAGTAGTCACCTGGACCTGACCCAGCTTGGCTAACTTCTCTAACATGCTGACGACGGGCTTGGTATCAATAGCCGCAAAAAGAATATGAACCTTTCGGCCCTTGTAGTCATTCTGGATTAGGTCAACCAGAGCTTGGACACTCTCATTATTATGGGCACCATCAATCATCAGATTGGGTTGCAAAAGTTCGGTCCGCCCCTGCCATTTGGCGGTCGCCAAACCTTGGCGGATAGCAGCCTCACTAAGTTCAGGACAGCGGTCCTTGAGCAAGAGGGCTGTTTCAATAGCTAGAGCGGCATTAGCCACCTGGTGTTGACCTGGCATAGCCAGCCGCAAATCAGTCAGACTCGTCCGACTATTTCGGAAGGTCCAATCATTTTGGGAAGGCGACATTTCAAAATCCTTCTGCCATTCGTAAACAGGAGACCCTACTGCCTGAGCATGCTCTAAAAAGGCCTGTCTGGCTTTCTCCTGTTGGACAGCCATAACCAGAGGCTCGCCAGCCTTGAGCACGCCAGCCTTATTCTGAGCAATCTGCCCGTAGGTCTGGCCCAAAACAGCCTGGTGATCCAAGCCGATAGAGGGACAAACCACAGCCAGAGCCTGGAAGAGATTGGTCGAGTCATCACGCCCACCCATACCAGCCTCAATGACTGCCAAATCCACAAGATGCAGGCGACCAAAATAGAGGAACATAATCAGACTGATGGTCTCAAACTCCGTTGCCGCTTCCAAGTCAGCCGGCAAACTTTCCACAATCGGCTTCACTAGCTCGACACAAGCCACCAAGTCTTCCTCGGGCATAAGCTGACCATCCAAAGAAATTCGTTCCCGAAAATCCACAATATAGGGCGAGGTAAAGGTGCCAATATGATAACCGGCCGCCGTGAAAATATGCTGGAGATTGTTGACAACCGAGCCCTTACCATTGGTCCCAACCACATGAATGGCCCGCAGATTCTTCTGCGGATTTCCCAGCTGATCCAGCATCCAAGTCATCCGCTCAATCCCAGGCTTGATCCCAAATTTCAACCGACTGTGAATCCAAGTTAGTGCTTCTTGATAATTCATTCCCATTCCTTCTTTGACTTAACAAAATAAAATAGCCCTCCGGCCCTTCTACCAGTATAGCACAGAAATAGAAAAATCCCGATCCTCGGTCAAGATTTCTGCCTTTTTAATAAAACTATCTGGCCGATGACGAAGAGGCCAATGGCTATCCAGATGAAAATCAGGCCGTAGAGCTGGCCTAGACTGAGCTTCTCCCCGAATACCATCAGGGCGATCAAGAGCTGAATGGTCGGATTGAGATATTGGATGAACCCGACCAGATTGAGCGGAGCCAGTTTGAGACTTTCCGCATAAAGCAGGAGAGGAATGGTCGTAATAATCCCCGACAAGGCTAGGAGAATATTTTCTGCCAAACTATAATCTGTCAAACTTTCATGACTAAAAAAGAGCAAATAGACCAGCACAAAGGGTAGGATGACGCCAGCTTCAAAAAGCATAGCGACATCACTAGATAATCTGGTTCCCTTTTTAAGCAGGCCGTAAAAGCCGAAGGAAAAGGCTAGAAGCAGAGCAATTAGAGGGAGATGACCGGTCTGCCAGACCAGAACCCCTACACCTACTGCTGCCACCAAAACCGCTAGACTGGTCGCCGGTGTTAGACTCTCCTTAAGAATGACTAGAGCCAGGAAGACAGAAACCAAGGGCATCATATAATAGCCCAGACTGGACTCGGTCGCATGACCATTGGCGATGGCATAAATATAGGTCAGCCAATTGATGGCGATGAGAAAGGCCGCTGCGATGGCTCGATAAAACTGTTTTCTATCCAGCCATAGCTCTTTTAGCTCTTGAGTGTAACGGCTACGGTTCCTGCTAACCAGCATATAGATCAGCATGGTCACCGCCGTCCAAATGATTCGATAAGAAAAAGTATTGTAGGAATTGACCCCAGCTAGGAGCTTCCAATAGAGGGATAGAAAAGCCCAGAGTAAATAGGCGGATACTCCGAGCAAAAGTCCCTTGTGCGTTTTAGTCAAGACGAACACCTTCTTTATCAACGCTTAAAACAAAGGTCTGTCCGTCCAGTTTCAAGTCATCAAGAGCAGCTTTGAGGTCAAGACCCTGACCGAGTGGAACCAAACTCATGACAGTTGGACCCGCCCCAGATAGATAGGTGGCGTAGGCTCCTGATTTTTGAGCTACTTTCTTAATTGGGGCAAATTCTTTGACCAAATTTTGCCGATAGGCCTCGTGGAAGCGATCGCCTTGAATGGCTTGACCAGCCTTTGCTAAATCTCCTGTCAAAAGCCCTGCAATAGCCACATTAGCAATGGAGGAGGCCGCTACAGCTTCCTTATAGGTCATGGAAGTGGGCAGAACCCCTCGACTTTCGCTGGTTTTCAATTCATAATTAGGAATAAAGGCCAGAAAGTCACAGGTGGGAAAATTAGCAACCACGCTGGAAACTTGCCCATCCAAATAAGAGGCGACTACCAGATTACCAAAAATAGCTGGAGCAACATTGTCAGGATGGCCCTCGATTTCCGTGGCTAGATTGAGTTTTTCCTGATCAGAGAGCTGCAAACCAGCCAATTGATTAGCCAACTCAATCCCTGCTACAATCACCGAACTAGAGGAGCCCAGTCCCCTAGCCAGAGGAATATCAGAAGTCATCTTAATCCGCTGAGGAGTCAGGTCGGGAGCAATTTGCAGAGCCGTCTGAATCAAGAGGTTATTTTCATCGCTGGGAATGTCTCCCAAATCGTGGTCGACCTGCCAGTCAGCAGCAGGCTCAAGCACTTCAATGGTCAAATATTTGGAGAGGGCCACCCCTACCGAATCAAAACCCGGCCCCAGATTGGCCGAGGTTGCTGGAACTGTAATTTTCATCTTAGTCCCCCAATACCTTAAAGCTATTCAAGAGGGTGAAATCGCTTTGAGCTTTTAATTTGGCTTTGACATTGTCCAATTGGGTCAGGCTGAGGGCGTGGGTAACGATGACAATTTTAGCCTGCTTGCCATCACCTCTTTGTTGGAGAACTTGGGAGAAGGAAACATCTTCACCGTTGAAAATTTCTGCCAACCGCAGGATTTGCCCCTTCTTGTCAGGAACGCTGAGCGAGAAATAATAACCTGATTTAACATCAGCCGGATTGGCCAACTGAGTTGGACGATGATATTCATTGAAGGATTTACCGACATTGCCGTCAACAATTCGACGACCAATGCGGATAATATCAGCCACAACAGAAGTCGCTGTTGGTTTTTGTCCCGCACCAGGACCATAGTACATGGATTGGCCAATACCGATGGACTCAACAAAGACAGCGTTCATTACACCATTGACGCTAGCCAGCGGGTGTTCCTTAGGCAGGAAGGTTGGGGAAACCTGAGCAGAGATACCTGAGGCCGTTTCACGGACATCCCCAACCAGCTTGATGACATAGCCCAATTCTTGAGCAACGGCGACATCGTCAGGAGTAATGGTTGAAATCCCTTGATGGCTGACATCTTCGTAGTCAATGGTCATACCAAAGCCAAACTGACTGAGAATGACTGCCTTGTAGGCCGCATCAATCCCTTCCACGTCATTGGTCGGGTCGCTTTCAGCATAGCCCAACTCCTGAGCGGTTTTGAGAGCATCTTCGTAGGTCCAACCTTCGTCAACCATCTTGGTCATCATAAAGTTGGAAGTTCCGTTGAGGACACCCAAAATCCGTGTCACCTTATCTGAAGTCAGAGAGTTAGCTAAAGTCCGCAGAATTGGAATTCCTCCTGCAACTGCTGCTTCATAATAGAAGGCCACCCCCTTCTCCTTAGCCAGCCCGATGATTTCCTTACCATGCGTAGCAATCAGGTCCTTGTTGGCAGAAACAACATGCTTACCAGCCTGCAACGCTTTGGTGATAAAGGTCTTGGCTGGTTCAATCCGTCCCATGAGTTCAACCACGATGTCAATTTCAGGATCTTCCACAATAGCATCAAGATTAGTGACAAAATTATAGTCATGACCGGCAGCCAAAAGACGATTCTTTTCCTCGTCATCCTTGACCAAAACCTTGGCAATCTCGAAGTCATCCTTGGCTGCTGCCGTAATCTTTTCTCCATTTTCCTTAAGTAAAAATGGGATACCGCTGGCAACTGTCCCAAAACCTAACAATCCAATTTTTATAGCCATAGTTTTTACCTCTTTTACGAATAATATACGCCCTCATTATATCAAAATCCCATAGAAAGTTACAGAAAATCCCGCCTTATGCTATAATTTAGGGAGAAAATACGAACGAAAAGGATGGCAGATATGGTATCTTGGACAGGATTTGCGAAGAAAAGCCCCCATGAACGGTGGCAAATACTAGAAGACAATCAGGCCCTCTCCCAAGCAGGCTTGGATAAATTAAAGAGGCAAGAACTCCTGCCCCTAGAGACAGCCAACCAGATGGCAGAAAATTTGATTGGCCGTCTGGCTCTTCCCTTAAGCCTAGCTCCTGATTTCTTGGTCAATGGTCAAACCTACAACCTGCCCATGGTGACCGAGGAACCCTCGGTCGTCGCTGCTGCCTCTTATGCGGCCAAGTTGATTAAACGCTCTGGTGGCTTTAAAACCGAGGTTCATCAGCGACAAATGTGGGGCCAAGTTGCCTTGATCGGACTAAGCAACTGGCAGGCCGCCAAGAAAGCGATTTTAGCTCATAAGGATGACCTCACCCAGCTGGCCAACCAAGCCCACCCTTCCATCGTCAAAAGAGGAGGCGGGGCCAGAGACCTGACCTTGGCAGAAAAAGGCGACTTCCTCATCGTCTATCTTTCAGTAGACACCCAGGAAGCCATGGGGGCCAATATAGTCAATACCATGATGGAGGCCATCGCTCCCAAGCTGGAAGAGCTCTCGGGCGGTCAAAGTCTCATGGCTATCCTCTCCAACTATGCGACAGATAGCTTAGTGACAGCCAAGTGTGCGGTTGACCTGCGTTTTCTCGGTCGTAACAAGGAAGAGGCTGAGAATTTAGCCAAAAAACTGGAACAGGCTTCTCAGCTGGCCCAAGTTGACCCCTATCGGGCCAGCACCCACAACAAGGGAATTTTTAACGGAATTGATGCCTTGGTCCTAGCGACTGGCAATGACTGGCGGGCCATCGAAGCTGGCGGTCATGCCTACGCTGCCGCTTCCGGCTCCTATCGAGGCCTATCCCAATGGACCTATGATAAGGAGGCCGGCCAAGTCAAGGGCAGCCTAACCCTCCCCATGCCAATCGCTACCAAAGGAGGCTCTATCGGCCTTAACCCTAGCGTTCAAGTTGCCTTTGACCTCCTAGGCCATCCCGATGCCAAAACTCTAGCCGGCCTAATCGTCTCCCTGGGTCTAGCACAAAACTTCGCTGCTCTCAAGGCCTTGGTCGGAAAAGGGATCCAGGCCGGCCACATGAAACTGCAGGCTAAATCCCTTGCCTTGCTAGCCGGAGCCAGCGAAAAAGAGGTGCCAAAGATAGTCCAAGAACTGCTGTCTGCCCAGCACCTCAATCTAGAAACCGCCCAAAAAATTATCGCAGACCTGAGAGCTAAGCGAGACTAATCCAGTTTAAATGAAACGACCAATGGGTGACTCTCCAACATCAAAATTAGAACATCTTAAAATGACTTGAGCAGCAACTCAAGTCATTTTGTCTTTTGAATCTCTATTTTGAAATGGCATCCGCAATCGTCTTAGTATAGGCAATGGCTCCCTGGTCGTTCGGGTGGGTCATGTCCTCGCTGAGGAGCTGGCTTTCCTTATCGTGGGAAGCCCCATACCAGTCAATAATGTGCAGGTTGTCATATTTCTGATCTGCTTGGCTCAAGACTTGATTGACATCATTGGTCCAGTAATATTGAGATTTTTCCAAATTAATATTAATCCAATAGACCTGGCGCCCGCCGGCAGCCTGCGTAACCTGATCAATCTGGTCAGCCGTTAGAGTACCGCCATTTTCATCCCGATTAATTCCGATACCGATGACCAAGGTGTCCAATTCAGGATGGTTAGTGACCGCTTCTTGGACCATTTCCAAAGTATGCTGAGGCTTGCGCCCAATGGCTCCATCAAAGAAGGCATTGGGGAAGACCTCGTGCAGGTCATCGTAGGTCATGGCAATCATGGAATCCCCAAGAATAGCCACCTTCTTTTGGTTGACAATGTCATACTCTTCTTGACTAATGCCGTACTTATTAAGAATGGCTGGGTCAGCCGGTGTTCCCGGTGCTTGCTGAACTTGATTTTGCTTCTTCATCTTGGCTTGGTTTTGTTTAAGTTGGTCGGTAATCTTATTTTGAGCAGCCGTCTTGTCTGGTGCCGTAAAGACAAGGAAGAGGGCTCCTGCTACCACCACAGAAACAAGTAAAGTCACAGGCCATTTAACAAAGGAAGACCAGACATGGCATCTTTCTTGATAAAAATCCTTAACCTTCCGCCAGGTAATTCGCCGTAAGGGCACTTCCACCAAGCGATAGGTGATTTCAGTCAGAATGACCACCAAGGCTAAAGCAATCAGGACCGAGGGCAGAGACTCGGGATTAGGCAATTTGAGCTCGGCAAAGGTCAGAACGGGAATCTGCCAGAGGTACATGCCGTAGGAACGTGTCCCCAGATAAGCGGTCACAGGATTGGACAGCCACTTATTGGCTGCCAATTTGGGATGGACAATCAGAGCAATCAGAACACAACTGAGGAAGGAAAAGAGCCACATGCCTCCCCGATAGGTAAACCACTCTTGGTCAGGCAGGGCAAAGAAACAGATAATCAAAACAACTAGGGTAACGATAGCCATTCCATTGAACAGTTGCCGGTCCCGCAGAGATAGTTTGATCTTATCCACCTGATCGCTTGGGTAAATAAAGGCTAAAGCTGCTCCCATAAGAATAGAAAAGAGCCTGGTATCCGTTCCGTAGTAAATCCGAGTCGGATCCACATGGGCCTTGTAGAGCAGGGACATTTCTACAAAAGACAAGAGCAGGATAATATCCAGGACATTAAAGATGGCCGTCCGATTCTTGCGGAAAATCCGCATCAGGACAATGATAATCAGAGGCCAGAAAAGGTAGAATTGCCCTTCGATGGACAGACTGTAAAAATGCTCAAAAGGAGCTTCAGCTAGCAACTTAGCAAAGTAGGAACCGCCCTTAGCAATCTGCCACCAGTTATTGACCGAGAAAATACTGGACAAGAAGACATTTCGCATACCATTGAGCAGATTTTTCTGGAAAAAGTACATGTAGACCGTACTCAGGAGCATGACCGCTATCATATTGGGATAGAGCCGTTTAAACCGCCGCAAGAGAAAGGCCTTAACCGCAATCCTACCATTGGCTTCATACTCTCTTAAGAGAAGATCTGTAATCAAATAGCCTGATAAGACAAAGAAGAGGGCTACACCCAGGTAGCCACCCCTAAAAATAGACGGATAAATATGATAAAAAATAACCGCCAAAAGACCAATCGTCCGCAGGCCGTCAAATCCAGTAATGTAACGCTTCTTCATGTCCTCATCCTCAGTTTAGGCTTTGTCATCAAAATATAACATAAAATGCCAAACTAGGCAAATTGGGTGGGGAATGAAGGCAGGAAGAGGAAGATTTTCACTACTCCCCTTTCTTCCTGAAATATTTATAATATAGAGAATAAGGGATTACAGCAGCAAAAACAAGAAAGTATTTGTATACCTTAAAGTCTACCTCTCCCTTGCTGTTGAAATGCACGGGGACCCAGTTTGGGAGAAATTGACAAATAATTAAAATGACAATAATTGAAAGGCAAAGAACAAAAATATCTTTAGACTCTATTTTCATTTTTTAATACTCCTTTTGAAGATAACTTACTTTAACGATTCTTCTATAGAGAAATAGTGTTAATAACGGTAGGACGAGAACAGATATGCCAAATAAACTGAGTTCTAATGAAACCTTGCATATCCATGAAACTGCTAGTGGAAGTCCGATTAAAATCATAGACAGAACAGAGCTTTGGATAACAGGCAGACTTTGCTTGATTACAATCATTTCGTTATCCCAATGATAATTTGGATGCTGCAAGTTTGCATACAATCCAAGGGTAGAGATGGTTAATGAGTAGCTAGCTGCTATAACAAACATTAAACCAAGTTCTAAAACAGACAAGTGATAGCACCAGACAAGAACCAAAATTGCTGGAATATAGGCAAGAGCGTGAAGGGAGAGATTAAGAGCCAACTTACTATTAGCAACCTCCCTTAAAGAAATAGGTAAGCTCTGCAACTGCCAGATATGTTCGCCTTCTAATGAAAGAGCCGAAGCTGTTGTGCAGGATACTGATAAGCTTGCAACTACTAAAAGCGGAGCAAAATGTTCCATCTGTCCAGCCATACCTGTCGGTCCAAGCATTTGCTCTAATTTGGTGGGTGGTAGCACGAGCAAGGCCAGACTATAGCCCAATAAAACCAAGACCCCCAAACTTGTATTAAGCATCAGCATATAAGAGAATCTATAGTGAGCAAGTTCTCTCAAATAAAGTGACATGAATAAGGAATGCTTTTTATAGCCATTGGACCACCAACTTGCTTTAGGTTTAGAGCGCCCTGTCTTCTCTTGCCTATAAAGTTTTTCTTTGGCAACTAAAGCAATAAATAAAACAGTTGAGCCCAAAGAAATCAAAACAAAAAACATAAGATAGCCAATGTTAAACTGCCCCTTCCAAATTTTAAAGATAAAACTTAAAGGATAAAGTCTGCTGACTTGTTTAGAGAGAGTTAGACCAATATCACTCGTTTTCATTCCTCCTGACATGCTAGAGCTAAGCCAAAGCCCTATGCTCAAAATTACTAACAGAGTTATGATGAGGTTCATAAAATTTTTCCACTTCATATTTTTGGTTAGCATTATGATGATGTAGGCTAAAAAAGCTGCTAAGGTCAGTGGCAACAAAGGAACAAAAGCTAGAATGAGGAAGAAAAATAAACCTGAGCAATAGTAACCATCATTTAACCAAACAATTAGACCTGGCAAGGTAAATAGTAGGGTCAAAACTAGACTCATAGTGTATAAGAAAAGATATTTACTGGCTAGGATTGCTCCAGAACTAATCGGTAGAGGCACCAATCTTTGGCTATCATGGCTAAAAAATAAAATACCATTAACCTGAAATAAAGTGATAAAAAAGACAATAAGACTAGAGACCGCAACCATATACGCAGGAATTAACGGACTTTGTCCAAGTTTTACAAGAGATAGAGCCGTCATTGTATTGTAGATAAATAAGAGTAAGAGGACCAGACCTATCCCTAAACTTGTCAAGAAGAAGTTTTTCCGATTACTACCACTCCTTTTTTTCCAATTATTTAGATGAAAGTAATCAATCAGTTGGATTTTAAAAAGCTTTCCAAGTTTACTCATTCCACAACCTCCATAAAGAAATCTTCCAAGGATAGATTACCTTTAACATCAGCCGTCGGGCCCTGAGCTAACAGTTGGCCATCCTTTAAGACTGCAATTTTATTGCATATTTTTTCCGCCACCTCCAAAACATGAGTTGAAAAAAAATATGGCTCCACCAGCTTCCACGACTTCTGTCATGATTTTCTTTAATTCGAAAGAAGCTTTAGGATCCAAGCCAACGAAGGGTTCGTCAAGAATAATCAACTTTGGAGAATGAATCAGAGCTCCGATAAGAGCTAATTTCTGCTTCATCCCATGAGAATAAGAGGAAATCATTTGACCAAGAGCTTGACTGATTTCAAATCGTTCTGATAGCTTCTTCATTCTTTCTTTCCGCTGCTCAAGACTTAATTCAAAAATATCGGCTATAAAATTCAAGTATTGTATTCCTGTTAAATAGTCATAAAGGTCAGGATTATCAGGAATATAAGCCATAATCTTCTTACATGCTATCGGCTCCTTCTTAATAGAATGACCGTTGACAAAAATTTCACCAGAATCAAAATCAGAAATACCAACAATTGACTTAATAGTAGTTGTTTTTCCAGCTCCATTTCGGCCAATAAAACCAAAAACATCACCAGCTTTAATCTCTAAAGACAAATCTTTGACAGCAACTTTATCTCCAAATGTCTTGTGTAAATGATTAATCTTTAACATAAAATTCCTTTCTTCAACAACTGACGTTTTGTCAGTTTAGCTTTTAAAAGTAACCGACGAACTCATTCATCGGCTTTTAAAAAATATTTTCTCCCAGAGCTTTATTGATTAACTCGTGGAAAGTCCGTATATAATCTTGTGTTTGTAAAGACTTATCGGTAAATACGTATGCAGTCATCAACATCTGAGCCAATTCTTTGGGATTCTCAATATGAAAGTCTCCTTTAGCCAGTCCCTCTTCAAAAATCTTGGTCAAATCCTTACTGGTTTGCTCTACTAATTTATGGGAAAAGCGATCCATCAAGTAATGGTTAGCTTTCATATCCACCGTCTCTTGCAAAGTTTCCTTCTCAGCTGTCTTCCCTGCGGGATCAATTACCGTTTCATCGAAAAAAGCTTTCACTTTCTGAGCGGGGCTTAAATCATTAGCATTAGCAATAGTCGATAAACTTCTAGCCAGAGGTTCAGTATATAACTCAATCAAAGAATATAAAATATCTTCTTTGTTTTTGAAATGATAGTAAAGTAAGCCCCGCGAAATCCCAACCCGTTCAATTATGTCTTGTGTCCGCGTTTTTTGATAGCCTTTTTCCATAAAAAGTTTCATAGAGGCATCAATGATTTCACGCCGTCTAACCTCAGGTGCCTTCACATCTCTCATTTGTTACCTCCAAATGATTTATACCCTTAGTATAAATCTAGACTGACATTTTGTCAATTATTTATATTAAAACGAAAAAAACCACCTTCCGGCAGCTTTTAGTTATCATTTTTTAGCACCCGCTGGACAAAGTCAAGAGCAATCTGATTAAAGACCTGGGGATCCTTATTGGCGATACTGTGGCCAAAACCTTCCAAGGATAAAAACTCTGCATTAGCCAAGTGACGGGCAATCTTTTTGGAGTGGCCTTGGCGGATAAAGTCCTTTTTACCAACTAAAACCAGACAGGGGACGGTCACGCCCTGCAAGTCCTCAAAATGGACGGGGAGATTTCTAACCATAAGGCCGAAGCGTTGCTTGCGACGGTTGACAGCTGGTTTGAAGTGGACCTGCAAGCTCAACCAGAGATAGGTCAAGACCGAGCCTAGCCGCAGCCACCACTTCTGTCCCCAGAAGGTCAGGTTGCCAGAATTGAGCAAGATAGCCTTGACCCGCTCAGGATAAAGTTGCTCAAAAACCATGGCATAATTGGCCCCGTCGCTGTGGCCAATCAAGATAGCCTGCTCAATCCCCAGCTGGTCCAAAACTTCTTGCAAATCCTTGGCCATTTCTGTAAAAGTCAGATGAACTTGCCCCAGGCCTGATTTCCCATGGGCCCGGCTATCCAGCATAATCAGCTGATAATTTTCAGCCAAATCTTGAACCTGACCGGCAAAATACTTACTGGAATTGCCATTCCCGTGGAGAAATACGATAGGGTAGCCCTGACCAGCAACCTTGATAAAAATTTTTTGACCATCTCGCATGGTCAGATATCTTTCTTGGATTTCTACCATAGATTAATAAAAAGACGACCTTTCTATCGCCTGCTTCCTTTCAACCTACCTTAGAACAGGTCGGAATTGCTACTGTCTTCAACTGGTGTGATGACAGGCTTACCATCCCTTATCCAGCAAGGGAGTCATGCTACCACCATAGCCCGCTCCATGCCAGAGATAATTAACGCCAGTCTCTTTGTCTAGCCAAATTTCCATTCCTGTATGACTTTCTGAAAACCTCTTTTCAAAACGTAAATCCTTTTTTGTTCGCATTATAACTAACCTCCAATTTTATTGACTTTACTTTACTCTTATTATAGCAGAGCGACTTTATCCTAGAAAGTTAAAACTGAACCAATTGGAACTTTGAGCTCCACTTTCTTATAGATATTTACTAGCCTCACGAATACTGAGTTTAGCCATTTGCTCCTCATGCTGCCAGATAAAATCTCTTACCCAGTCGGGATTGGTCTTGGAATAATCTCTTAAGGACCAGCCGATGGCCTTATTGATAAAAAATTCATCGCTCCCCAGGCAGTTGACAATAATCTCCGCCAAGAGGTTTGTATCCGTCTGCTCTTTTAGCCCCAATTGGTGCTCAATAGCCGTCCGCCTAATCCAGATATTGTCCCTCTTGGACCAGCCTAACATCAAATTCTTCACACGATTATCTCTGAGACCCAACTGCCCTACCACCTTGGTCAGGAAGTCAATGGTATCCCACCAAGATTTGGTCAAAACGTAATGCTCAACCTTAGCTAGATCTTCATAGACTAGGTAGGACTGCATTCTCAGCAAATAGTCATAGGCCAGATATTGAAATTCACGGTGGGGATCCGCATAACAGGCATCCAAAAATTCCCAGTCAATCGTTTTGGTTTTCTTCTCCGCCTTCAAAAATTCGGCATAAATTTTTCGTCTCTGGGGCGTGGGAATTCCGTAAAATTCAAAGAGATTTTTCTGGTAGGCTGCCATAGCAACCGCCCTCTCCTCATCAGCCTGAGCTTCAAAGAGGGACTTTATATTTAAATATTTTGACATAACTGATAACCCCAAACTCCCTTTTTTCTTAGCTTCTGCTATCACATAGGTTTCCACCACTATTAACTTTACCTATACTTATTTCGGAATTCTTTTTTGACATCACAATATATTTTTCCAAACAGTTTTACCTCCTTATCAAATTTAAAATCATCAAGAAATGTCATTCGCTCTGCCGAGGCTCTTATAAGTCCTTAACCATGACATAATCCTCATTGTTCTCAGATAAGGGGTTGAATCCTAATCTTCTATACAATTTTAGGGCAGGGTTGGCTTTTTGAACGGAGAGAGAAACTTTTTTAACCCCTTTTGCTTTTAAGACTTCAAGCATCTTAGTCATTAAGGACGTCCCAAGCCCATGACCCCTATAGTCTTTAAAAAGAGATATGGCTAATGACGGCGTTTGATCATCTACATGACCGTAATCATTGATTATTCTGGTCCAAACGGCACCCACTAGCTGGCCGTCGACCTCTGCAACAAGGCAATCATCACCCACTTGACCTCCAAAACCTTTGACATATAACTGAAGCTCTGGCTGTTCAATAATTTCCCTATCTGGCTTAGCCTGGCCGTTCGGAATAAAAATAGCTTCATAGAGAAAAACATTTAGGCGATAGATTTCCTTATCTCTTATTTTTCTTATCTTTACATTCATAGCTAGACCTCATCTTTAACATCCCCCCGCTACTTCCCTATATAGTGGGCGATAGTCATCCCTATCAGCATGCCGATAACTGTTGTCAAACCTACATTAAATCGAAAGACGGAGCCTAGGGCTAGACCAAGGCTCATCCCGATTAACATTCCGGCAGATAAACGGTTTTGATTAGCCCGACCGCTGGCTTCTTCCTGCACAGACCATTTTTTGGCAAGGTAGATAGTCAGAATTGCCAATACAGCTGTCAAAATAAAGGGTAAAAATATTTTTATCATGGCCATTTGCCTGACCTCCTCGGGAATTATTTACTAATTCCATTATAACAGAAGCCAGCAGGCAGCCTGTTTGCAAACTGCAATTTTATCAATAGACATATTTATTCTTGACGCCAGTTTCTTAGAATTGTATAATCTAGTTATTAAGACTAGATTATAGAAAGTAGTTAAACTTATGACGAATACTTATCCCAAATGGGCTGACTTGCCTGAGTTAGATTTGTACTTAGATCAAGTTCTTCTATACGTTAACCAGGTCAGCAAACTTTCAACAACAACGACCGATAAGGGCCTCACCGCTTCCATGATTAACAATTATGTCAAACATGGTCTGGTTGAGAAGCCAGTCAAGAAAAAATACAGTCGCCGGCAACTGGCCCGCCTAATAGCTATCACCACTTTTAAACCGGTCTTTTCCATTCAGGAAATCAGTCAGATTTTAGAACGGATAACAGCCAATAATCAATCCCAGGCCTGCTATGATGCCTTTGTTGCCTGTATGAATGAGGAGCAAAGGCAAGATATTCCTGAGCTGATTGTCTCAGCCTGCCAAACCCTCAAGCTCTACCACTACACCCACAAACTTGCCGAAAATCTTCAAGGAGGTCACCATGAACACCGCAACTCTAAAGCTTAGTAAACAATTAACCTTTGGCGAAGAGGTTGCCAATGCTGTAACCCATGCAGTCGGCTCCGTCGCTATGCTGGTTCTTTTACCCATTACGGCTTCTTACAGCTACCAAATCTTTGGACTCAAAGCAGCAGTCGGCATGTCGGTCTTTGTCATCAGCCTCTTTCTCATGTTCATGTCCTCGACCATCTACCACTCCATGCAGTATGCTTCACCACAGAAGTATGTCCTGCGGATTATTGATCACAGTATGATTTACATTGCCATCGCTGGTTCCTACACGCCCGTGGCCCTCTCTCTGGTCGGTGGCTGGTTGGGTTACCTGATTATCGTCCTCCAATGGGGCACGACTATCTTCGGCATTCTCTATAAAATTTTCGCCAAGAAAATCAATGAGAAATTCAGCCTCTTACTCTACCTACTCATGGGCTGGCTGGTCATTTTCATCATTCCAGCCATCGTCACCAAGACCGGTCCAGTCTTCTGGAGCCTCATGTTGGCAGGGGGACTATCCTATACCATTGGTGCCTTCTTCTATTCTCGTAAACGCCCTTACGACCACATGATTTGGCACCTCTTCATCCTTCTAGCCTCTACCTTGCAATACATCGCCATTGTTTACTGTATGTTGTAAGGGTAATCGCTAGAGATTAATTGAGATTTTTCGAGGAGCGAATTCCTTCTTGAATTTTCTAGAGGACGAGGACCGAGGCCTTCGTGTTTCATAAAATTTCATTGAGTTTCAGATATACTTGGAGGTGAAAATTTAATTTAAACATACAAAAAGCCTGTTAAGTCAGGCTTTTTTGAGTTAAAAATTCACATCAGGATTTTTACAATTTTGTACTGTGATTACTTATCCACTCCTTATAAATTATTAAATTGTCATCGGATAATGGTTCAACCGCGACTCGCACGGTAAAGTCAACTGCTTCTTCTTGGTCGACTTGTAATTGATAGCCGTTTAATCGGAGAAAACTGACTAATACAAAAAATGCTGTTCGTTTATTGGCATTGGCAAAAACATGTTTTTTGACCAATTGAACAAAGATAATTGTCGCCTTGTCGAAGAGAGTTGGATATAGTTTTTGTCCAAATACAAACTGTTCCGAAAAATTGACAATCATATTCAAGGCCGAAGCACTCACGACTTCCACCTTTTCACTAGGCGAATAATGTTCAATAATCCCTTTATTGAAAGCAGTGATTGATTTTCGGTTAGATAATTTATCATCGATCTACCAATTCCTTGAAGATGCCGTCATACTCTTTAAAAAGATTATCAACATTTTTAAAGACCTCTCTATCAGATACAAAATGAGCCGTATCTTTTGCTTTAGGAGTAAAGATGATTTCACCATTTGCCGTTAGATTAGCTTCATACTCTTTTCCAGTTGGGATATTAAAGTCTTTAGGGATGGTAATTATGACAGAATCACCCTGTTTTCGAGTTTTAACGACCATAGCAGAATATCCTTTTAGTAAGAAAACTATAACATGGAATTACAGTAATTACAAAAAGGTCGCCAATAAAGGTCAAAGACCCAAAAATAGCTAACGATTTCTCGCTAGCTATTTTTTTATCTATTGCTTTTAGTCCTCTTCGTAGGCTGACCAGTCAAAATTGATGAAGGTTGGGAAGAGATCGCCATAAGTGCCGTGGAAACCCACATCCTTACCCTTGTAAGTAACACTCTTAATGGGATAGTACTCGGGCAAAGTTGAGCAGCCCATCAGGACGCGAATAAAATCGTTGGGATTTTCAAAGCTTTGTTGACGCTCAATATCATAGGCATCGGTATAGGTCATTTCAATCATGACAACATCTCCTTTACCCCTAGTCTAAGACTTTTTAAACTGGAGGTCAAAAATTTGGATTGACCCTTCTGCTATATCAGTCTTGTTTTCTATTGGCTTGGGCTAATTTCCCGTAGAGGAGGTAATCGACCTGTCGCAAATCCGTTAGGGTGCGGCAATTAAGAGCACACATGAGCAATCGCAAATCGTCTTTCCAGCCATCAACAATTGCTATTACCTTCTCAACTGGGTAGCGTTCTACCAGCTCCAGTATAGTGCGTGAAAGCCCCACTGCTCTAGCTCCCAGAACCAAAGCCTTAATCATATCCAGAGGATGGCGAACACCACCACTGGCAAGAATTTCGGCCCGATTTCTAATGTCGCCTAGATTTAGAAGGGTTTGGACGGTTGATTGACCCCATTGATTCAGGTAGGAGCGATCTTGCTGGGCCCGCTGATTCTCAATATAGGCAAAACTAGTGCCGCCCCGACCGGAAATATCAAAGGTCCTAATACCGAGGTCAAGCCCCCTTTGGACGGTTTTCCTATCCATACCAAAGCCAACTTCCTTAAGGACGACAGGGACAGAAATCTCTTGAGCGTAGTCCGCTAAATTGGACAACCAGCTCTTAAATTCGCGTTCCCCTTCTGGCATGAGCAATTCCTGCATGAGATTGACATGCACCTCTAAGAGCAAGGGCCTCAAATCTTCCACAGCCTTCTGTCCCAATTGGACCGGCTTATCAAGACCGATATTGGTTCCCAAAAGCACTTGAGGAGTCAGCGAGCGAACATCATAGGAATCATCATCAGGATTTTTCAAGGCTGGGCTATAGGAGCCCGTGATGAAAAGTAGGCCACAGGCCTCGGCCACCTGGGCCAATTTTCTATTGACAGCCTTGGCCTTGTTTGATCCGCCAGTCATGGCATTAATATAAAAGGGAAAATCCCAGTCCCGCCCAGCAAAATGTGTTTTCAGCTCAATCTCCGCCAAATCATACTTGGGCAAAGAGGACTGAATCAGCTCGACCTCGTCAAAACTGTTATAGGGGGACTGGTAGGCCAGGGCATGCTTGATATGCTGGTCTTTTCGATTGGTCATAAAGCTTTTTGGCGAAATAGTAGTTCAATACCAGCTTTTCGCCACCTTTCTCTGATTTTTTGGCTATGGTCAGGATTAAATGATAGGGCAATACCACAATCACCACCACCCGATCCCGAAGACTTGGCAACGGCATCCAGACCCTGAACGGCCCCTTCTAATACCAGCAATTCTTCGGTATAAATAGCAGGGTGCAGGTTCTTTAACAAGTCACTAACTTTCTGTAAGGAGACTTTGACCAGCTCCTTATCGCCAGTCCTTAGGCCCTGGGCTGTCGCTTCTACCGCCACCTGCGTTGGCTCCAAAAAATCAGCAGAAATAGCTGATTTAACCTGATCAATCATGTCCCTGGAAATAGAGGGTAGACCGGTCCAGCCAACTAGAAAATCAAAATCTAGAGCAGGTCGGACTGACTCAATCTGATAGCCCCAGTCCCTAGCGAGGACCTGGCTCAAACTGTCACTCTTAATCCAAGTCCTTACTCGAGCTCGGTCAAAAGCCTTGAATAAAACCAAGTCTTCATAGGCAATACAGGCCAAATCACCCATGGAGCCATTATCTCCCCGCTTGAGCAGAGTGTAGCTTGCCAGTCTGAAGATGAAATCAGCCGACCAGTCCTCTTGATACAAGGCAGCCAAGGCCTTAACCACTAGGACAGTCACGCTACCGCTTGAGCCAAGGCCGAATTTCTTGCCATCCTTCTCTAGCTTGCCAGTAATAGACAAGCTAAAGGGACGAGGTTTTATACCTCTCGTCTTAAGATAGTCTTCGACAACCGCAATGGTCTCCTGAATCAGGCTGTAATTCTTATCCCTTTCCAGCCCGACCTTGTAAGCAAACATATCCGAGTAGAGCTGGTAGCTGGAAGCGGGCTCAATTTCCGCTGTCAAAGAGATGGGGATAAATTGTAAGAGGGCCTGCTGACCAGGTGTCAGAATGGCATATTCGCCAGCCAGATAGAGCTTGCCACCGGTCTTAACCTGGTACTTAGTCATGGGCAGGATCCTTGGTCTTGGAGACAATGGTCCGATAGTTTTGACCAAAAATCTCAGCTAGGGTGCCCAAATCCTTGGTCTGGCAGAGCACCTTAACATTGGGACCTGCATCCATGGTGAAATAACAGTCATAACCTTTCTCTCGCAGGCTTCTGACAAAATCCATAGCCTGATAGGATTCTTCCGTCAGATAGGAAAAGGGAGGATTGGCCGACCTAGTCGTGGAGTGCATTCTCAGAGCATTTTCTTCTGCTAACCGGCCAACCTTGGCAAAATCATTGGCAGCCAGATAGTTCAGCATAACCCGATAATCCAGAGCAGACTGATCAATCCAAGCCTGAAAATCGCTGGAAGTTTCTGCACAACGCTGCATACCTTCCCGACTAGAAATGGTTTTGGGTTGGTCATTGAGGACCAGCATAATCATAGAGAGGTCCAAGTCAGTTTTAACCTGATAAATATCGCCAGAATCCTTGTCCCAAGCCGAAAGGGGGCCGAAAAAAGACCTAGCCGACGAGCCAGAAGCAAACTTGGCATATTGGGCTAGCTCCTTTTGGTCCAGACCAAAGTCAAAGAGCTGATTGCAGGCCTTGACCAGAGCCGACAGACCGCTGGAACTGGAAGAGAGTCCTGCAGCTGTTGGCATATTGTTGTTGGTTTCAATCTTAACAAAGGGCTGACCTTCCCGGCGGAAAAAATCAATAATCTTGGTCATTTTGGCATGCTCCTGCTGATTTTGCAGCTGGCCGTCAATGTAAAACTCATCCCCCTGAGCCCCCTCAGGAAGGAAGGACAGGTCGGTCTTGGTGTACATATTTTCCAAGGTCAGTGAGATGCTGCTGGTCGCTGGAATCATCTTCTTGACGTCTGCCTTACCCCAATACTTGACAATGGCAATGTTAGCATAGGATTTGACACTTACAGATTTTCTATCCACGTGTTAACGGCTCCTTCTTTTTCGAGTGCTGAGACCAAACTTTCGGCCTGCTCCTGATTTTGACAGAGAGCAATGATGCAACCGCCCAAGCCACCACCGGACATCTTAGCTCCCAGAGCCCCTTGATTTTTGGCAACCTGGACAAGATGATTAGCTTCTGGACTGGAAACGCCCAAATGGTTCAATTCGTCATGGGCTCGGTTCATGGCCTGACCCACAACCAGGAGATCCTTGGCCAAGAGGCCAATTTCAATGGTTGAGGCTAAATTACCCAGACGATGCAGATAAGGCAGGGCCTTTTCTTCTAGACTTCGCACCTTGCTGACAGCTTCTCTGGTATGACCGTGAATACCGGTATCCGCAATCACCAGACAAGCACCCAAGTCCATCGCCATTTCTGAAAATCCAAGATTACGGATAAACTTGATAGCCGTGTCACTCAGACAGGTCTTGGCATCCAGACCGCTAGGATTTTCATGGGCAATAATTTCGGCCTGATTGGCCAACATTTCCAAATCGGGCAGGGACAGAGACTGGTCAAAATAGTCAAAGACCGCCCGAATAGCTGCGATAGCGACCGCAGCTGATGACCCCATCCCCCGCTTGGCTGGGACATTGGACTCAATCTCAACGGAAATCTTTTCATCAGACTTGTCCAAAAATTCCAAGGCAGCAAAAACCGCTGTAGATAGCGGATCAGAGATGTCAATCTCTAAAGCTTGGTCCGAAGCCTGAACCTGACAGACCACCTCAATATTTTTTAAGGGAAGGGCAATGGCCGAATAGCCATAGACTACCGAATGTTCACCGATTAGGATAATCTTGCTGTGAGCCCTTCCGATTCCGATTTTCTGCGTCATCATCACTTCTTTCTTACATTCCTCTAATATTTTAGCCTAAAATAACAAAAAAAGCGACCTCAAGCACAAAAAAGCTTCAGTCGCAGGTCGGATTTCTGGGAAACATTCGATAATCAGAAATTTTCAAGTGTCAGGCAAATTAAATTCTTCAACTTTCAAGGTCAACTTCTCCTTTTTGAAGTGCCACTTTAAGAGTATCCGCATTTTCGATGATGCGAACGTTGATTTTCTTAGTATTGACTTTGCCACCATAGTAGTATTTGTTAGCAGTAAGTGTCAATGAAGAACCAGATGTAAATTTCTTCAATACATAAGGGCCAGTTCCGACCGTTGGGTAGACACCGAGATCATTAACTGAGAAATCAGACGTATTTTTGTAAATGTGTTTTGGAATGATATAAGTTTCATTTGTCAAATTATTAACAGCTGCTGCACTAGCCGCCGGTAGAATGAATTTGACCTCATAATCACCTACTTTTTCAACACTTATAGGTTTGTCACCAATCCAGAGACTTTCATATTTTCCGTTTTCCTTTTTAGCTTTTTGAGTATAGGTAAAGACAACGTCATCAGCCGTAAAAGGCTTACCGTCTGACCATTTGATGCCTTTACGAAGTTTTACATCAATAGATTTTCCATCCTCGGCTTGCTTGATACTCTTAGCCAATTCATAAGTGACTGTCCCATCATTGTTAGTACGAGCGAGTGGAGAATAAATCATATTAATGGTTTTTAAGCCCCATAAATCATTTGAATTAATTGGATTCAATGATACAGGATCAGCGTTAAAAGAATAAGTTAAACTTGAGGAGTTTTTAGAAACTTGTTGACCATCTTTCTTAGATTTACTTATTCCAAAGACAGCAGCAATAACAGCTAGAACCGCAATAATAGTAATTAAAGCATACCATTTACCTTTATTTGATTTTCTTTTCATAAACAACTGCTACCTTTCTCCATAATATTCCAACAACTTGAAAGCTGATTCGACGAAGTAGTTGACGGCGACGGGGAGGGCTTCGTCTTTGACGACGAAGTCATCGTGATGCCAGTCGGGCGCTCCTTCTTCTCCGTTGGAACCGACGAAGGCAAAGACGCCTGGGATTTGTTCCTGATAGGCAGCGAAATCTTCTCCACCTGTTGAGGGCAGGGTATCAACCACTTCCGCGAAGGACTTGGAATTTTCAAAAATAATTGGCGTGATGGTCTTATCGTTAAAGGTGACCTTTGGTGAATTACCCCACTTGATAGTGACTTGGGCACCGAATTGTTCAGCGGTCGTCCGAACGACCCATTCAAATTTTTCAATAACTGCTCGGCGAACTTGAGGGTCAAAGGTACGAATCGTCCCTTCAAAGAAGCCCTTACCTGGCAGAACATTCCAGGTTGTACCGACATCAATATGGGTAACTGACAAAACAGCGGATTCAAAGGGAGAAACAGTTCTGGCAACAATGGCTTGCAGATTGTTGACGATGCTGGTTACCGCCAAGACCGTATCAACACCCAGGTCAGGACGAGCTGCGTGGGAAGAAACACCTTGGACAGTAACCTCAAACTGCTCTACGCCTGCCATGATGGCCCCAGTTTTAAGCCCCAGTTGACCAGGCTTGAGATGGGGATAATTATGATAGCCAACAATGGCAGAAACGCCTTCCAGGCCACCGGCTTCAATTACCTGATAGCCACCTTGGAAATTTTCTTCTGCCGGTTGGAAAATCAGCCGAACAGTTCCTTTCAATTCCTTTTCACGATTTTTCAAAATTTCGGCAGCCCCTAGCAAGCTAGTTTGGTGGAAATCGTGACCGCAGGCATGCATGGCTCCATTATAGCTGGCATAATCTAGGCCGGTATTTTCCCGAATGGGCAGGGCGTCAATGTCGGTCCGCAGAGCGATGACAGGATTGCCAGAACCGATTTCAGCAATCAGACCAGTCTTGAGGGGATAGTTGAGAGCCTCAATTCCCAAATCAGCAAGATAGGACTTGATAAAGGCTGTTGTTTCAACTTCCTGCTCAGAAACCTCCGGATGGGCGTGGATATAATGACGAGTTTTGGCTAATTTTTCATAAAAATCTGACGACATAAGCATTCCTCCTAGAAACTTGTCCAAAAGCTGGATTTAAACTTAGTAATATCTTATCACCAGGCCCAAAGCTTGCCTAATCTAAATATTTTATGCTAGGCCATAAGAAATTTTTATAGGGGTGAGTAAAGGACTGATAAAAGGACTGATAAAGTGGGCCTAAAACTGATAAAAGATGGCAACGAGTTCGCAATAACAGCGATTGTTGCTTACATCGGCTACAAAAAGAGGCTGGGACAAAAGTCCGACCTCAAATATAAAAAGCGAACAAAACTAGTTTTCTGGTAATCAGAATTCTGCTTTGTTCGCTTTTCGCATTTAATTATAGATTTGAAGGGCTTAATAATTAAGATTTTTGAAAATTGAAATCTTTTTGACCCAAACTCTTGTCTCTTATAGTTAATGAAAATCAAAAGTCGGCTACGAGAAAGACGATGCTCGCTCGTGAGACCGACATTGACAACTTCTACTAGGACTACCTCTACAAATCCAGATTTCTTAAATCTGAAATTTTCTTAGCCCTAAGAATTTTCCATTTCCCCAGACTATTAGTCAATCAAAAACTTTTGGTCTGGTGTCTTGGACAGGTAGCGACGGTTATTGACTTGCGACCATTGGGCATCGAAATCAATGTCGTCTGCAAAGCGGGAATTGAAGTCAACGAAGAGCTTCTCCTTCTTGGTATCCCAGCCACGGGCAATATCATGGAAATAGGTATTGTTTTTGAATGAAGGAATTTCGTACAAGTCCCTTGCATAGCCCCAGATATTTGGGTAATCAACAATCCGGTTCTTGATAGGACCCAGATTGCGGTAATAATGGGTATCAAAGCGGGCCAGGGTCACATAGAGACGGACATCAGAATCGGTCACATAATCACCAAAAAGGAATCGTTGGGTGGCCAGACGTTTTTCAATAATGTCCAGGGTATTATAAAAGTCATCAAAGGCTTCCTGATAGGCTACCAATGATTGAGCAAACATCATCCGATAGACCCCGTTGTTAACAAAGGGGAAGAGAACCTGGTCATTGAAGTTATCGATGTCTTTTCTCAGCTCTTCTGGATAGAGATTTGGAGCATCAGGCTTTTGGAAAGGTTTGAAGGCCACTTCAAAATAATTAGTTAAGCGGTGGTAATCATTATTAACGACCTCTTGCTCGTCCACATCAATCAGGGCAGGGACCGTCGTCCGACCTGTATAGTCAGGGTCTGCCCGATAGTAGAATTCCGCCAGGTATTCAGCCCCGGTGACAGGGTCCTTGCCATCTGGTTCATAGGCAAACTCCCAGCCATATTTACGGCGTTCAGGGTCTTCTGTATGACCGACCTGATTGACCGAGATGGCATCTTCCAAACCTAGAAGCTCACGCACGATAGAGGCCCGATTGGACCAGTGGCAACCCCGAGCCCAGAAGAGACGGTACTTGCCAGCCTCAGCCTTGAGGTCACCTGGCCCATCCCCGAAAGGACGGGTGAAATGATTGGGTTGGCGTTGGAAGGCTCCCCGTTCATCAATTTCTGTCTTGGTCTCAACGGGGCGAACTTTCAGGGTAACGGGTTTAATAGTTGGCTTATTTTCTGTCATAATCATGACCTCTTTTCTAGTGATAAATTCTGCTGGCTCTATCTTGAGGTTCTAGCCATTCGCTGGTATCAGGACCCTTGGGGAGAATTTGGTGGGGATTGTCAATGGCACTGAGATGATAGTGCTTCTTGATATGGTCAAAATGAGTGGTTTCCTTAAAGGCAGGAATGGAATACAAATCCCTAGCGTAGGCCCAGAGGTTGGGGAAATCAGCCAGACGGTTGCGGTTGCAACGAAAACCATTGTAATAGGCCGCATCAAAGCGAGCCAGGCTGACATAGAGACGGATGTCCGTGTCCCTAATCCGGTCGCCAAAGAGGAAACGCGAATGACTCAATCGCTCCTCCAGCTCAGCCAGACGGGCAAAGAGCTTGTCGTAAGCTGCCTCATAGGCTGCTTGACTGCCTGCAAAACCAGCCTTGTAGACCCCGTTATTGATGTCTTGGAAAATGACCTCATTCAGCTGGTCAATCTCATCAGCCAGATCATCCGGATAGAGGTCTGGAGCCCCCTCCTTATGCAGGGGCCGCCAATCGGTCTCCCAAATCTTGAGCAGGTTGTAAAAATCATTATTGACCAGCTGACCGGTCTTGAGGTCAACGATGGCTGGTACCGTGAAGCGGCCCTGATAATCAGGCTCGGTCTTGAGGTAGATTTCACTCAGATAATGAATGCCCAAAACAGGATCCTTACCATCGGGATCTAAAGTAAAGGCCCAGTCGGTACGATCCACATCTGTCGGCCGAACAGGGTCAACCACCCCGATATTAAGGGCATCTTCAAGTCCCAAGAGCTTGAGGGCAATCAGCTGTCTGTGAGCCCAGGGACAGGCATAGGAAACCAAGAGCCGGTAACGGCCCTTCTCAACTGGTAACTGACCTGGTTCAGACCCGAAAGGGGTCAAAAACTTGGTCTTCTGCCGGCGAAAATTCCCATCCTGATCAACTTCTTTGGAAACAAAACTAGTTGGCATAGACTTCCCTCCTTGTACCTGTTTCTGGCCATTCCCTTAATAAATCAGGCACTTCCTGACCGTAACCTATGGCCTGCAATTCCCCCAGAGCCATGAACAACCAGGCCTGATCCAAATCCTCTTGGTCAGACTGTTGAAAAATTTTCTTCAAAAACTTCATCCTAGTACCTCCCGATTTCACTTTCAAAGCGATAGCCTTCTGGTAAGAAGAAACCTTCGTCTTCCATCCATTGCTTGCCCTCTGGACTGCCGTGTTCAAAATGAGCAAAGGCCGTCTTATTGCGACGAAAACCATATTTCTCATAGAGTTTGAGGGTCTGGGGATGGGTATAAAGAATGACATTGATACCTTTGAGCCGGTCTAGAAGCCCGGTGACAATGGCATTTCCGACACCTCGGCCCTGATAGTCAGGGTCAACAGCGACATTATAGATGGCCCCTTGGGAAACGAAATCCGTCAGAGCTCGCCCCACGCCGACCACCTGAGAGCCGTCTTTGACAAAGATAGTAATATCGCTGTTTTTAAAGGCCTTCTCATGCTCCTGGCTGCTGCCAGACTTGCTGAGACCAGCCCCTTGCAAGACAGCCGTCACCTGGTCATAATCAACCTTGTTTGGGTCGGTTTCAACCTCAAAATCAAAAGACATGGCAGGTCCTCCTACTTGTAGGACGGTGAATAATCTTCACCGAAGTATTTCTCGTTAATCTTCTTGGAAGTCCCGTCCCCAGTGACTTCCTTGAGAGCCTTATTGACATCCTTTTGCAATTGCTTTTGGTCCTTAGAAAAGACGAAATAGCTGTAAGGTTCAGACAATAATTCCTTTTCTAAATCACCTGAAACCGGCTTACCAGTCAGCTTAAGGCCCAATTCTTTTTGATAATACTCAAACATAGGCTTGTCCATGAGCAGGAAGTCGTACTTGCCAGACTCAACTCCCTGCAATTGGGTGGTCAAATCTTCCTCACTATAATTGAGGTCAATCTTCTTGTCAGGATGCTTCTTGTTAAATTTTTCAATGGCCGTTGAAGTATTGACACCAGTAGAGCCTACCGTTGAATGGCCTGCTAGGTCATCCCAAGAATCGGCCTGCTTGGCCTCCTTATTGTCAGACTTGTAGATGACCACATAGGAATTCTTGAACATCGGGTCTGAAAAGAGATAGTTCTTCTGCCGCTCAGGGTTTTTGGCAATATTATTGACCCCCATTTGATAACGGCCAGAATTGAGACCCGAGAAAATCGAATCGAATTCTGTCTTTTCCAGCTTCAACTTATACTGGGGCAATTTTTTGAAGACTGCCTTGAGCAGCTCAATATTTTGTCCCGTCAGCTGATCCCTGCCATCCACATAGGTGAAGGGCTTAGGACTACCAGAGGTTGCTACAGTCACCACTGTTTGCTTAGTGCCTTGTTTGTGCTTAGATCCATTAAAGAAGACCAAGCCCAGAGCCAAGGCCAGAACAACCAGCACCGATATTGCAATCGTCCACTTCTTCTTATTTGTCATCCTACTTACTACCAACTTCCTAAATCATTGATTTCTCCTATCTTACCGCAATCCAGCAGACTTGGAAAATCACTATTTTTTATGGTTGGCTATAAAAAATTCTTATGGTCTCCAAGGCTCGATTTCCAGCTCTTTTGGTGTAAGATTATAAATAAAAATTATTAGGTCGGTCTTGGTTAAATAGGCTGGATTGCCAAACAAATACTCTATTAAAATCACAGTTAGCATCTTTGATACTTTCTTAAAAAGTGCGGACGCAAGAAGAAATTATCCAGTGGATGATTTCTTGGAACTCACGTAGTTTCATTGCGACACTTGGTTAGGCCAGTCGATTTTACTGGCCTAACCGAGTTAATCAGGGGGCTAGTCAATTTCCGTAGAGATTGGCGTTAGATATTTGCTACTTTAGTAGCTGATATCTTTGCCCCGTGATAAATTTTGAGCCCTTCGCTCTCTAATTTTTAGGCTCAGGCAGATTTAGTCCACCGGACTAAATCTCTCTCAAAATTTCCGTTCTTAGCAACATCTGTTGTTGCTAAGAATACCACTTTGGCGAAAGTATCGCTTTTAGAATGACTTCATTAGTTAATGATTTATGTTCATTTTCCAGATGCAGTCGTATTGAGATAGTAAATTGCTAATTTTGAATTTCAAAGAGTATAAAAGTGCTTCTAGCCAAACTTTGACCGACCAAGGTAAAAATAAGGAGGATGCCATGCCAGATTGGAAGTGCCTATTAAAGGACTATAAGGAAGATTTTTTACGGGACTTGGCGGGCTTAATCGCCATTCCATCGGTCAAGGATGTGGCCCAGGCTAGCGAGGAGGCTCCCTTTGGGCCAGCAGTCAAGGAGGCCCTAGACTATATGCTTGCTCTGGGAGAGCGAGATGGTTTTCGAGCCAAGACCATTGACAATGTTGCCGGTCATTTGGAAATCGGCCAAGGACAGGAAATCTTTGGAATTCTCTCCCACCTAGATGTGGTTCCTGCTCAAGACGAAGAATGGCAGACACCTCCTTTCGAGTTGAAGCAGAAAGAGGGCTGGCTTTACGGTCGAGGTGTGTCCGACGATAAGGGCCCCTGCCTAGCTGCCTACTACGCCTTAAAAATGGTGCTAGATGCTGGCTATACGCTTAACCTGAAGGTTCGTCTCATCTATGGAACTGATGAAGAAAATAATTGGGAGGGGGTAAAGGCCTACTTCGCCAAGGAAACCATGCCTGACTTTGGTTTCGTCCCTGATGCCATCTTCCCTTTGATTTATGCAGAAAAAGGCATTGTCTCCCTAGATTTGACCAAGACCTATTCCAGCCCTTCTAACCTAGTTTTTAAGTCCGGTCAGGCCTATAATGTTGTTCCCGACAAGGCTCAAGCTCGTTTGTCAGGCCAAGCCAACCTTGAGGCGGACTTCCAGGTCTACCTCAAAAAGAACGACCTCCACGGGAACTATCAGGTTCAAGGGCAGGAACAAATTCTCAGTCTCAAGGGTCAGGCGGCTCACGGAGCTGGACCTGACAAAGGAATTAATGCCGCCATCTACCTAGCTCACTTCTTGAGGACTCTTGACCTTGACCCTGCTGCCCAAGACTACCTTGCCCTTTTGGATGACTACTTCTTCGCCGATTCCTTCGGTCAGAAACTTGGCCTTGCTTATGAGGAGCATGAGCTGGGCAAGGTGACCGTCAATCCTGCCATCTTTTCCTTTGAAATGGACAGGCTAAAATTGGCATCAATCTCCGCTATCCTCAAATGTTAGAATATTCTACTCTAGGGGAACAATTAGATAAAATCGCTGACGGGTCAGGCTTTGTCCTAGAGGAAATCAGCCACCTCCTTCCTAGCAATACCGACCTTAGCGACCCTAGAACACAGACCCTCCTGGAGGTCTATCAAGAGGCGACAGGTGATAGCAGCCCTGCCTTAGCCATCGGCGGTTCAACCTATGGCCGTCTCCTAAAAAACGGCGTTTCCTTTGGCCCAGCCTTTCCTTGGTCAGTCCACACCCTCCACCAACCCAATGAAAAGATTAAGCTGGAGGAACTTTGGCAGGCAACCACCATCTACGCCGAGGCCCTCTACCGCCTCTGCACCCTGGAAGGCCAAGAGGACATGAAAAACTAATACTCTGCCGAGCTAGACAAATAAGGTTCGCTAATCAAACAAAACAAAAATAGGACGGAGCTCTTCCAGCGTTTGGTTTGGACTCGCTCCGTTTTTTTATCTGGAAATTCTCCAACATACTCTTTGAAGTTCAAACCTTTCAACTGACAGCTCTTGAGTAGTCAGGTCGTCTCTTGCTAAAAGGCCAAGTTCTTTCGATGCTAGTGTATGGGCAGATTGATACTTTTGATTTCAATTCACTATCATTCTCCTTCTCCAAACGACTTAAAAAACCTACCTTGATTTCCATCAAGGCAGGTTTATAAATCATTCAATTTTAAGATGTTTCGCTAATCAAAGTCAATTGGTTGGTCTCTGTCTAGCCTATTTCTTATTTGGGACAACCAGGTCTTTACTACTTGGTGCATAGTCGCCACCCAGGAATTCCTTAGACAGTTTGTCTAGGGTGCCATCCTTTTGCAGAGCCTTGATTCGTTTATTGACGAAGGTTTGTAGGTCCTTATTGTCGCTGGTGAAAAGATAATAAATATAAGGCTTTTCGCTCGATTTCAAATCAATGGTCTTGAGATTGCTCAAGCCTTGAGACTTGATGATGCTATTGACCGATGGCGCATCAAAAATCTTGAAATCATATTTGCCATCATTGAGACCGGAAAGCATCTGAGTGATATTTTCCTCGGTGTATTTCAGTTTCGTGGGATTGTCGGAGTGCTTCTTATTATAATCTTCCAACTGGGAAGCACCCGTTGTCCCTTGGACGACAGGCGTTGTGTGACCGCCGATATCATCGTAGGACTTGATGTCGCTGTCCTTAGGAACAACTAGAACGGAAGGCGTTGAGGCCGTTGGATAGGAATAGGGGTACTTCTTGCCCCTTTCCTTGGTGTAACTAAGGTTATTGCCGACAAAATCAAACTTGGCAGAATCAAGGCCAGAATAGATGGTGTCGCCATCAATTTGTTGAATTTTCAATTTATAATCCTTAGAGCCCTTGAAAATCTCCCGAGCCACTTCCACGTCAAAACCGGTCAACTTGCCCTTGTCATTTTGATAGGAAAAGGGCTTGGTCGTTCCTACGGTCGCAAAGGTCACTTCCTTCTTGCCCGAGGAATTCTTTGAACAGCCGGTAACGATCAAGGCTAGAGAAAGCCCCAGACCGACAATACCTAGTAATTTTTTTAATCGCATAAAATCACTCCTTCTTATTCTTTATGAAAATACTTAGAAAAAATCCTGCAAATCAAGCAAGGCCCTTTTCAAAACAGTTCCTTTAACTGCCAGTCCTATAAGTCCTGAACCACATAATCAAAGAGGGCTTGGTTGCTGGTTGGCCCATCCAATAAAAACTCTGGATGCCACTGAACACCAATAAACCTGGTCCCATCGGTCGGCTCAATCGCTTCAATAATACCATCCTGACTCCAAGCCGTCGCTTTCAGATTAGGAGCTAGCTTTTTGAGAGCCTGATGGTGGGCCGAATTGACCACAATCCCATCAGCCAAAAGGCCAGAGAGACGACTGCCCGCTTCTATCTTAATCGGGTGAGCCAGTTGCGTGGGCGGTTGACCCGCATGATTGGGAATATCCTGATAAAGCGTTCCGCCCTGGGCAGCATTGTAGAGTTGCAAGCCACGACAGACCGCAAAAATCGGCTTCTCCTGCTTGACGGCTTCCTTAATCAAGGCCAACTCCCAGCGGTCCCGCTCAGGAAAATAGTCCTGACTATCGGTTGTCTTATCTTCACCGTAAAACTGGGGACTGACATTCTGCCCGCCAGTTAAAATTAGTTTATCGATAGCCTGAATATAATCAGCTGCCAAGGCATCCTGGCTCATGGGAATGTAAAAAGGTAAGCCTCCAGCTCGTTTGACCCCATCACCAAAATTTCTGGAGACATTGAGATGGATAATCGGCAAATCGGGACTGACTGGCTTTTCATTACTACTGATACCGATAATCGGCCGTTTCTCCATAGCTGACAACTCCCTTTCACAAGATACGACAGAGCAAAGTCATCTAGTTACTAAAGTAACTGATGACTAACAACAATTGCTAAGCACCACACAGGAAAATAGGGAAGGAGACGCAGATGCGATTAAGCATCTAGGAAGCTTCTTCTTTTTCCACAGTGATGTAGGCGAGTTCCTTTCAATAAGTTAAGGAAATGGGAGTGAGACAAAAATCGTGATTTCTTTGAAATCGATTTTGTCGTCTCACCCCCGCACAGTTGATTAGGAAGGATGCTGTCCCGAAGGGGACAAGTACTTCCAATCAACCGCTGCGTCAAACTGTTTGATGTTGAAAAAGTAAGGAAGTGAGGATTTTGTCACAGCTTCATTTCCTACGGCAACCACTAGGGTGGTTTGCCTAAACTTCTTACTAAGTCAGATAATCAAGCATTATCGACTCTCTTATCTGACTGTCGCTCTTTATGAAACCATAATACCCTTTCTCTAGGCCTCTGCATAATCTATATTTTTTATGTTTAGCTATAAATTTCTCTTAGAAAACTATGGGTTAGAAAACTTAGGCTTACCTAAGAGCCCAAACCTGCACCGCCAATCTCTAAGAAAATTAAAGACCTCCCAGCCTCTTGACTGGAAGGTCATTTGTCTATTAAATTGTGAGGGCTTCAATAGTCCAAAGCTACTTCAGGAACTCCAAGATGCTCAGCTATGACTTGAAATTTACGGCTGGCTTTCATGTTTAATTCCGAGTCACACGGTCTTCTAGCACTAGAGTCATAAGAACATAGCTGACCCAGGAACTGCGAGAATAGGAAACATAGCGTTGATCCCAAAGCGGGGTGAACTTTTCTTTATAGCGATAAAGGCCCTCGAAGGAATAGAAATGGCTGCCAAAATGGTAAACCAGATAGGCCAATCTTTCTTGTAAGAAAGACTCTTCTGCTTGACCGACACCAGACAAGGGCGCCATCCCTAGGTCGAAATAGCCTACTCCCGCCTCTCTAAAGTGAACAAAAAGGGAGATGAAGAGATAGTCCATGACCCCATTTGGAATCAAGTCCTTATCATAGCGCATCATATCAATTGAAGCAATATTGTCTTGATAATTGGGCATAACATTAGCAAAAGCAACCATCTTGCCTTCTTGATTACGAACTAGAGCTAGGGACGATTCTTGCAGGTAAGCTTCATCGAAGTACCCCAAAGAAAAACCTTTTTCAGGTCGCTTGTGCAACCAGGTATCTGAGATAGCCCTGGCTTCCGCTAAGAGCTCTGGACTGTGGGGAGCCTCGACAACTTCAAAACTAAAGCCATCTTTCTCTACCCGATTAAGAGCATTGCGAAAAGGCTTGTACTTGTTCCCTCGCAGGGTGAAATTGTCTAGATCAACCAGAGCATTTTCCCCCACCTTCATAAATTCAAAGCCAAATTCATGCAGATATAGGGTCAGCTTCTGACCGATACTGTAGAAAATTAGGTCATAATCCAGCCGATCAGCCTTATCAATGAAGTAGGAAATGGCTTCTTCTACATCGGCCTCATTACCAGCTGGTTCTCCCATGACCAAGCATTTATTATTGCGGATAGCGAACTGGAAGGCTACACGATCCTGACCGTCCTTTTGGTACCAAAAGAGCCGTTTGTCTCCCAGAAAGGCTAAGGCGCTGTCACCTTGTCCACCATAGGTCGCAAGCAAGTCACGATAACGATCGGCTTGGAAGGGCGTGCCCAACTTGATTTTGCGGCCTTGAACAATTCGCATCAAGAGCCAGTAACAGACCGTGATAACAAGGGTTAAAATCAAGACTATTCGACGTGTGAGCAAGTAAGAATCAGGACTAATTGGTCTGTGCCGTTCCACTATATCGTGCAACTCCTGGGCGCGGACAGGGAAGATAACCCCCGCTAGGGTAAAGAGCAAAATCAGGGTCACAGCTATGACCAAGGTGTCCTTGGTTCTTGCTTCCCAAGAATAGATAAATTGCTTTTTATAGAGTTGAGGACGAACTAGAACCATAGCCAGCATAGAGAGGAGAATCATAGTGGAAAAGCCCCAGCTAATGGCTCCAAAGTCAACATAAATCAAGGTCAGCACCAGCCAAAGCATGGTTAAAGGAAAAGCCAGCTTGACCTTTTTTTGAACGGTCCGAGCTAGAAGGATAAAACAGACACCAAGCACCAGACCTGGACACTGCCAAATCACTTGTCTTTGCAGGGGATCAAAGGATGACAGCCAAGGAATATAGTCTAGATTTTCAAAAAAGACTGTAGATAGGGCCAAAAGAATGCCCAGCCAGCGAATCAAGTTGATGGTAATGGTATGGATGGCTTTCTCCAGCATTTCTTTGGGAACGGCATTGTATTTTTGATTGATTTTACCACCCAGATGCTTGATAAAAAAGATAATTCCCAGAAAGAAAGGAATGACATAATAAGCCAAGCGATAGAGGAGCAGCCAAGCTAGGACTGTTTCCTTGGGCAAGCCATGAGCAGACAGGCCGGTCAGAACGATAAAGTCAAAACTTCCCAGAGCTCCAGGAATCAGAGAAATAATACCGACAGCACAACCAATAGCAAAGAAAGGCAGGGTGACAGAGATCGGCATATCAATCCCCATCAAACGGCCGATAATGATAAAGGCTGTCGCTGCACAGGACCACTCAAAGAAGGAGACAATGCCCAGACGATTCCTTGTCTTGACAGGCATATTAGCAAAGTAGTTCTTGGTCTTGCGGCCCGTCAACCAATAAAGAATAGGGAAATAGAGACTAGCCCCAACCAAGACAATGTCATAGTAAGGAATCCCCGAACGGTCGACTCCATAAAAATAGGTCAGTCCTAGAGAAACCAGACTGACAAAGGAGAGACCAGAAATCAGATATGGCAAGAAAGTAGTTACCTGCTGAAGATCCCGCTCTTCTTCCCCTTTTTGACCATAGAAAGCCAACCGAAGACCGATATCAATCAGGCCGCCAAAACCAGATAAATTATTAAAGGTATTGATACACCAAGAAGTCTGTAAAATATACCCCTTAGACTTATCTGTTTTCAAAATCCTATTGAGGACAAAATCGTAACCTGTCGTTGGCAAGACGGCTATAGCACCAATAAGAAATATCAAAATAATATTGAGAGGAGACACCCCACCCAGAGCTGCCTTGAGTTGCGTCACGGAAATCGTTCGCCTCAGATGGAGGATTTCCATGATAATCAAGAGAATAATGGAAACAAAGAAGACAGTTTTAATAATAGAGGTAAGGGGCTTGATTTTTTCAAGAACGGCTTTCAAAAGGAACTCCTAACAATATATGCTTGATAAACTGGTTGGTTATTCGATTAAAGGTTTGTGAATCTTTCTTAACAATATTATGGCCGAATCCCTTGAGCGGATAGAAAATCCCCTTGGGAAAATAGGAAGCTAGCGCTTTGGAATAGGAAACTTTGATAACATCATGGTTGCCCACCAAAACTAATACCGGTACTCTCACTGCTGCCAAATCTCCCCGCTTAACAGTCAAATCTTGCAACATGAGATGGATTACTCGGCTTTTAGCCTTGAAACTAGGAAAAACTGGAGACAAGATTGCTAAAAAACCATAAGCCAGCCAAGTCAAAAGTCTATCAGCAAAATGCAGGGCCTTAGTTGTGATATTTCCCGAATTTAGTAACATGCCTTCTACAGCTTGGGGGTACTTCTGCTGGAAAATCATAGCCAAATTGGCACCATCGCTGTGACCAACTAGGATAGCTGTCTTGATGCCTAAAATCACAAAAACCTGATGCAGGTCATCAGCCATCTGCTCAAACGAAATAGTCTTCGCCACAGCCCGAGTTCGACCATGCCCACGACTATCAACCACAATGACCTGATAATTCTGGGCAAAAAAGGCTACCTGCTGCTTAAAATAGCGACTGCTGGAACTGTTGCCGTGGAGGAAGACCAGAGGCTGCCCCTGACCGAAAATCTCCACAAAAACAAAGGTTCCATCTGCTGTCTTAATCCATTTTTCTTGTCCAACCATGTCTATTCTCCCGTCATAAACATCGTCACATCTCTGCTAATTTATTTGCTGAGAGGCGTTCGCAAAGAGTCCAACTCCTCGTCAATCCTTAGCAGAAAAAAATTCACTCTATAAATTTAATTTTATCATAAATTACTTATTTATTTGCTAGAAAACTAGGAAAAATTAAGGTAGCTAACCAGTTAAAATTGGTCTAGCTGTCAGCTTTCTTAATTCTAAAGCAAGAAAAAAAGCAGCCTGAACTGACTACTCATTCAACAATTTTTACGACTTGAAATTCTTCACAGACGACCAGCATCTGCGAAGTGAAGGACAAATCGACTTGCGCTAATTCCTGCTTGAAGAAATCTTCATGAACCTGGCGCCAATAAGCCAAGGAACGATCACCTTCTCCTTCTTTATAGGCGTGTTGTGCGCTGACCTGATCAAAGGGCACAAGAGTTACATCTGTCGTTCTAATCAAACAGACAGCCTCCCCATGACTGCCAAGGACGATACTATAAGTATCGGCTTGAGGTAGGGACGCTCCTTCTAACTCATACATAGGATAGGCCGAAGCCGTCGCTGTCTTGATACCATCCTTGACCAGTTGAGCCAAATCGTCAATCATTTTATCTTCTACACCAAATTGAAAGGATTCATAGAACTGGAAGGCCTCTACTTCATAGCCTTGAGCCTGCTTTTGCTCCAAAAATTCCCGCCAGAGTTCTGCTGCTGTCATCTTTATTCTCCTTTAGTATTTTTCTTTGAATATCCCCAGATTTTACCACTATCACTTGTACTTGAATCTACCAGAACCATCATCTGCTTTTTGAAATCAGCCAAGCTATCGCTGGTTTCAACCTTGCCAAACTGCAAATCTTCTAAAGCTAGGTCTAGAGATTTTTCCACCTGAAGAATATCGTGCAGGGACTGGCTAGCAATCTTGTCTTCGAGATTTTTTGGGTACAACATACTTCTACCTCTCTTACTTATAATTAATTTTCTATATTTCACATGAAAGAGCAATTCTAAATAATATCGGTATAAATGGCCTGAAGACCTCCTTTGTTGATTACTATTAATTAATTTACTTATGTCCTTTAAAACCATTTAGAAAAAAACAAAGCCCCAAACTATGCCAAGGCTGTTGTGCATATTTAACTAATACTTAGCGATTGTTTTTTACCAAACTTGTAATTTTCCTGGCAGAATCTAATGAAGAGAATCCAAGTAAGAATGCCCGTTCTTCATTCTTACACAGATTACAAATACTGGATTGGATATTTTGCCATTTGTATTTTGAATTGATTTGGTTAACTAATTCAACAACTATAATGATAATAACTGCTAACTTATTGGAAGGCTTCCTAATGGTTTGATTCTCATTTGTGCTTTCTATATAATAAAGGTACTCTCCCCACTCCCTTCTAATTTTTGGCTTTGTTGTTACCTTGAGGTCGATTAAATTAGAATTATGAGCACAAATATTCCTGATAAAGTTTAAACACTTCATCCATGAAACGAGTTCTTCGCCACTACACTTGTAATAAGAAGCGACCTGTCTTAAGTTAGCCTCACCCATTATTGTTAGCATAGCAACCAAATCTCCAAACATCATCAAATCAATACCTAGCCAAACCGATGGGAAACCGTCTTTATCTAAATTCCTTTTATTTTTTAGATCTGATAATTAACTGTGACTTAGAATCTTTAACATCCGCTTTTTCAATGGCATGCAGGAGATTAATCCTCAAATTCTTATCTTGGTAATAGCGAGTAAGAACTTCTCTAAATTCTATACCGTTGTAACTAATCTCTAGTTGGTCTTGATTGTTTGTCATTGTAGCTAGAGGGCGAGCAAACTCTTTTAATCGATAATAGCTAATATTTTTAAGTTTATCAATATCAGTTTCACGAACTTTCATTCCCCTATCTTTAAAAAGTTTTAATTGTTCTTCCCATGAAAGTGCAACTGGTCGCTCACTCACTACTTCTCCTTTGTACAAGATAAATTGTAAAATATAGTGCAACAAAAAAAACTCATAGCGTTTCATTGGTGTAAACTGTAAGTAACTACACAAACAGAACCCGAGGAAAAACTATGAGCTACTCCCATCTTACCATAACCGA